>Ga0208197_1001076_pt1 | contig 29895 bp, 24 predicted proteins | sample AD_JPNNA4_MetaG_FD_184444 | JGI IMG/M metagenome (GOLD analysis project Ga0208197, IMG submission 184444) | Active sludge microbial communities of municipal wastewater-treating anaerobic digesters from Japan - AD_JPNNA4_MetaG (SPAdes) (version 2) | ecosystem: Engineered > Bioreactor > Anaerobic...
CTGATTCTCTGTAATACGGTAGCCAAACTCGCCGAAATTTTCGAAAAAGACGAGGATTTTATCATGGCTAAAATAATCACTGATAATGAACAATTTACAAAATACTTAAATCTTAAACCCTTGACGAAAGCGGGCTAACAGAACTTGCGAAACTTGAATTTTTTATTGATGTAAACGGTATATGAAATGACTTATAATATTCAAGAAAAAAACACGTCAGCATCAGAAACAAATCCATGGATAGTTCGTTCTTAAATGACATTCTGAGCCTTAACGGAAGAGACTGATAGAACAAGGAAAAAAAGTACCAAACATTATAAATAGACGAAACGACAAACGGAAGATACCAACCTATTGTCGGCATCCTCCGTCATCTTATTATTTACATTTTATTCATAATCAATATAATAGATTGATTATCGTGTCACACTCTTCACACCTTTGATGGCCTTGATCTTTCGAATCAGCTCATCCAAATCCTTGGCCTCGCTCACAATCACCATGATGGTGCCTTGAAATAGTCCGTCCGTAGAGTCTACGGAGATAGAACGAAGAGCAATGGTCGGATTCTTCTGAATCAAAGAGGTGATGTTGGTTACAATACCGATATCATCGTTACCCAAGACATGCAACGTGGCGGTGTATTGGCTGCTCGACTTGCCGGACCAGCGGGCTGAGACAAAACGGTAACCAAACCTCTGCATCATCTGAGGGGCATTTGGGCAATCTATCTTGTGAACCTTAATGCCGCCATGCACTGTGATGAATCCGAAAATGTCATCGCCGTAAATCGGGTTACAGCACTTGGACAAAGAGTACTGAATTCCCTTCAGGTTCTTATCGATAACCAAGACATCATCTTTCGAAGAGATCTCCTCCAAGTTGGATGTGTGCTCGTAAGACTCCGCACTGCGGTCTTCTTGAGTCACACTGTTCTCCTTCTCCAAAATCTCCACATAAAGATCCTTGATACGAAGAAGATCATATTTATCCCTAGCCAAGCCTTCGTAAAACTCAGACAACGTTTTGACTCCCATCTTCTTGACCATCTTCGAAACGACAGCCTCATCATACTCCAACTTCCAGTTTTTGAGTCGACGCATCAAGAGCTCCTTTCCCACTCCAGAGTTAGAAAGAGACTCCTCTTTCAGGATCTGCTTGATTCTGGATTTTGCCTTCGAAGTCTGAACGATGTTGAGCCACTCCAACTTAGGCTTCTGCGTTGGCGAAGTAAGGATCTCCACCTGGTCGCCGTTGCTCAATACCTGACGTATTGGAACGTTCTTGGCATTGATTCGTCCGCCTATACACTTAGCACCCAAATTGGTGTGTATCAAGAAAGCGAAATCGAGCACGGTGGCACCCTTCGGCAATTTCTGCAGATCGCCGTTCGGCGTGAAGACAAAGACCTCCTTGTCGTACAAGTTCAGCTTGAAATCGTCCATATAATCGATGGCATTGGCCTCAGGATTCTCCAGAATCTCACGGATGTTGACCAACCATTTATCCAACGTAGACTCGCCCTTGATACCCTTATATTTGAAATGGGCTGCAAAACCCTTTTCGGCCACCTCATCCATACGCTCGGTACGGATCTGAACCTCTACCCATTTCCCGCCTGGCCCCATTACCGTGGTGTGCAGAGACTCATAACCGTTCGATTTCGGAATAGACAACCAGTCCCTCAACCTCTTCGGATTAGGCTGGTACATATCCGTAACGATGGAGTAAACCTGCCAACACTCCGACTTCTCCTTCTCAAACGGCGTATCCAAAATGATACGGATGGCGAAGAGGTCATAGATGTTGTCAATGGTGGTGTTCTGCTTCTTCATCTTGTTCCAGATGGAATAGATGGATTTCGTCCTTCCCTTGATGGAGAAATTGAAACCGGCCGCCTCCAGTTTTTCCTTTAAAGGCCCAATGAATTCGGATATATAGGTCTCACGCTCACGTTTTTTAGCATTCAAATCATGCGCAATCGAGTGATAGATCTCGCTGTTGCTATATTTGAGCGAAAGATCCTCCAACTCCGACTTGATTTTATACAAGCCCAAGCGGTGAGCCAAAGGTGCATAAAGGTAAGCGACCTCATTAGCCACGCTAAGTTGTTCGTTCTGCGGATAGTTCTGCAGCGTACGCATCACGTAAAGTCTGTCACATATCATGATGATGATGACACGGATATCCTGTGCCATCGTAAGAAGCAATTTCCTGAAGTTCTCGGACTCGACCGAAGGATTCTTCTGGTACATCTCACAAGCTTTCACCAAACCTGTTACGATACCAGCCACCTGGACACCAAACTTAGGCTCCACAGCCTCCAGTTTGAAGAATCCGGAATTGATCGCTTCGAAGACCACCTTACTTTGGACAGCTACCTTACCGAGGTTCACCTCATCAATAAGAATTGCAGCCGTAGAGATGGCTTTGATCATAGCGGGATAAGCCACATTGGCATCCAGCTTCTGATTGTCGCGATAGTTAAAAATGGAACGCAGTTCCTTGATTTCTGATGGAGTAAACAAACCATCTGCTAACCGCAAGACTTTGCGGTAAGAATCCACCAACTCTTTTCTGTACTTTTCCATATCTTACCCCATTTTTATAATAAATAGTTTTTCCAAAAGACCCTAATGAAGGGGGCTCCACAGCCCTTTCTGTTGATTCTATTATGGACTTTTCATTTTATGAACGTAAAGATAAACTTTTCATAAAAAATAATTCACAGATTGAAATCCTATTTTTGCGATAAAACGGCCGAAATTTCAAATTAATAACAATCGAGGGGTTAAAACAATATTCTCACACAGAGGGACAGAGAGAAATCACTGAGTGACACAGAGAAGAGAAACTCTGTGGTTCTCCGTGTATAACTCTGTGATTTTCTGTGAAACATAGCCATCTTTCATTTCTTGATAAATTTCATCTGGACAATAAATAGGAATAGTCATAAATTCATTAAATTTGCATATTAACAATACAGAAAAGAATATGGCAAAACAATTAAAAAGATCTCCCAATGTCGTAATTGCGGGAGTATGCGGAGGCATAGCAGACTATTTGGACGTCGATCCAACAGTTATTCGTATTGCTTGGGCAATCCTTTCATTGATTACAGGTGTTGTTTTAGGAGTTGTAGCATACCTTGTATGCTGCCTAATCATGCCTAAATAAAATTATGGCAGATGGACTTTCAGACCTTCTGCCATTCATTTTCAATCAAGTAAAATCCTACTATTGGACTTCAAACTCGTATCGGACTATCAGCCAACAGGCGACCAACCAGAAGCCATTAAGGAACTCATTGGCGGAATTCGTTCAGGGGTACCCGCACAAACGTTGCTCGGTGTGACCGGTTCAGGAAAGACATTTACTGTTGCCAACGTCATAAAGGAGGTTAACAAGCCTACGCTTGTACTTAGCCACAACAAGACGTTAGCGGCTCAACTTTACGGAGAATTCAAAGGCTTTTTCCCTGATAATTCCGTTGAATACTTTGTATCTTATTACGACTACTACCAACCGGAGGCCTACCTTCCCAACACAGATACATACATCGAGAAAGACCTTGCCATCAACGACGAGATTGAGAAGCTAAGGCTTTCAACCACATCGGCTCTTCTTTCCGGTCGAAAGGATGTGGTGGTGGTCTCTTCTGTCTCTTGCCTTTACGGTATTGGAAATCCGGACGACTTCCACAAGACGATGATCCCTGTCAAAAAGGGTCAGAAGTTGGTATTGAACGCCTTTCTGCGCTCATTGGTAGAGAGTCTCTATGTCCGAAACGAGATAAGCCTTGACCACGGAAACTTCCGCGTAAAGGGCGATACAGTAGATATCTTCCTTGCCTATGCAGACTACATTGTACGAGTCCTTTTTTGGGGCGACGAGGTCGACGCGATTGAAACCATTGACCCAATCACGGGTAACACCCTTGAAACGTTAGACGAGATAAATATATATCCAGCCAACCTGTTCGTTACCACGAAAGAGCGCATCACGGAAGCGTTGATCAAAATCGGCGACGACCTCAACACACAGGTGGCATATCTTCAGTCGATAGGCAAACACGCTGAAGGCAAAAGGCTTTACGAACGTGTGAACTACGATATGGAGATGATACGCGAGTTGGGCCACTGCTCAGGAATCGAGAACTACTCACGTTACTTCGACGGACGTGCACCTGGCACCCGACCATTCTGTCTGCTGGACTTCTTCCCGAAAGATTACCTTATGGTCATCGACGAAAGCCACGTTACCATTCCGCAGATACGCGCTATGTATGGCGGCGACTACTCACGAAAGAGAACGCTGGTCGACTTCGGTTTCCGTCTTCCTGCAGCCATAGATAACCGTCCGCTTAAATTTGAAGAATTTGAGCAATCGGCAGGTCAGACCATCTTCGTCAGCGCTACGCCGGCAGACTATGAGCTCGACAAGAGCGACGGCGTCATTGTTGAACAAGTGATCCGTCCTACAGGACTTTTAGACCCAGTCATCGAGGTTCGTCCAAGTCTCAACCAGATAGACGACCTTCTAGAGGAGATCAACGTCCGCGCCGAGAAGGACGAACGTGTGCTGGTCACCACCTTAACCAAGAGAATGGCTGAAGAGCTTCAGGCTTATCTACAGAAAATGGGCGTACGAAGCAACTACATACACTCCGATGTGGAGACATTAGACCGCGTAAAAATCATGGAAGACCTTCGAAACGGACTGTTTGACGTTTTGGTGGGCGTGAACCTATTGAGGGAAGGTTTGGACCTTCCTGAGGTTTCGTTGGTAGCCATTTTGGATGCCGATAAAGAGGGATTCTTGCGATCTCATCGAGCTTTAACACAGACCGCAGGACGTGCAGCCCGAAACTTAAACGGCTTGGTCATCATGTATGCCGATAAAATAACGCAGAGCATGCAGCAAACTATCGATGAAACCTACCGCAGACGAGAAAAACAGATGGCTTATAACCTGGCCCATGGCATCACACCGACAGCACTGAATAAATCGGTGAAATCGGTATTGGGTCAGATCGCACCTTCCGATGGAAAGGCCACAAAAGAATATGTAATTCAGGAGAGAAAGGTTAGCATCGCTGCTGAGCCTGTTATCCAATACATGAGCAAACCAGAATTGGAGAAAACGATCCAAAATACCAAGCGACTTATGGCTGAAGCTGCTAAAAAGCTTGAATTCATCGAGGCAGCTCAATATCGTGATGAATTGGTAAAACTGGAGCAACTGCTGAAAACAAAAGAATAGGATTCATCGAGAGAAAGGTTTTAAATGGATCAAAAGAAAAAGTCAAACCACGAATGATTTTATTTTAAGTCAAACAGAATCAGGAATTTACAGTAGAGAGCATCTCGATTTTGCAACATGAATTCATCGACAAATAATGATTCCTTCTTTCTCAAAAGAGCCATTCCTTCGACAGAAATGATAAACACCTAAAAAACAAGCTATTTCATCGAAAAGAGAAAGCAAGACCCTCCCATTCCATCCACGAAAAGTCTTATCCAATATTAAGTAGAAAGTGAGTTGTCATATTTACGGATAATGCGGTAATACCAAATGTATTGGACACAGATAACAACAAAATTAGAAAGGCAATAAACCAATATAGCAGTATTAAAATCATCAACCCAAATACCATAACCAAGGCTCAAAAGACGCATCACGATATTGATGATTTCAAAAATCAAGCCCATTTTCTGCATCAAAAACAAATCGAACAGAAACCCCATCGAGGCTACGATGGTCGAAATGGCCAACCAAGGCAACATCATTTGGATGTAAGTTCCCGTTTCGACCCACTCTTCTCCAAAAAGGAAAGAAACCAACCAAGGCAAAATATAGTAAAGAGCCAAAAAACTAGGTACAACAATCATCAATGTGTTTTTTGAAAAGCGTCGGAAGAATGGCATTAACGGTTTATGGTCACGATACATCTCTGCCGATTTCTGATAAAACACTTGGCACAAAGAGTATGAAATCATATTGATTGGTCTGAAAGCCAACATGGTAGCCATTCCAAAAAAACCGATATAATCCATCGAGAAATAAGCTGATAAAAGAAGGATAGGCAGATTTCCGCTCACATAATTAACCAATGCACGGGGCAATGAATATTTAGGGAAATTGACATAACGCAAAGCCATCACCTTACAGGCCAACCCATCAAATCTGAGCAAAGGACGCAACTGTTTTAAAGAGGTAGCCACACTTAAAACAAGAGCAATTAACGAGCCTATGATTGTTCCTGAAATCAAGCCATTATGAGGCAATTTCAGCCATCCGAATAAACTCTTAAGAGCCGCATTCCCAACCGATTGGGAAACTTGGAAAGATGAGATCAGCCAAAAGTGTTTGGTACGTGTGTACCAGTTATTCAAAATATTCCAGATTGCCTGCAGAAATGCATATATAGGAATCAACCAAAGCCAATTGCCGATGGGTCCAACCTCAAAATCGAGAGAAAAAAAGAGAAGAACGCCAAGTAGAAACAACAAACAAGCAGCGATAGTGGTCAACACACCTAAATGCGTACAGGCCACTGCCTTATATTCAGATTTGGGCAATATGATGGAATTATGGAACTCTGCATTGGCAAAGAGAATCAGCACGCCACTAATGCTGAGAAAAAGATTCAGCACGCCAAATTCGTCCGGCGAAAAAAGTCGAGTCAGAAGTGGCGATATCAAGAAACCCACAGCCATGGCAATGGTATTGCCAGACACCAAGGCAAAAACAGCCCTCAGCATTCCCGAGCCTTCCCCTTTCTCTTTGTTTTTTGTTGGAGTAATTTTCATTTTTTCATTTTCCATCAAGTCACAAAAATAATTGTTTTTATTTCATAAGTGCCATTTTTCAGAACCATTCATTACCCTCAATGAAAAATAGAATTATCTATCAATAGAATGTTGCACATAAAATAATTTATTGTTAGATTTACAAATTGAAAGCTTAGAAGCACATACCATGAACATAAAGAGACGTTACACATTTTTAGTTTTCGTCATCCTCTTTTTTACGGTCACTTATTCCCAAGAATATGCTCATTTTGACCATTATACTGCAAAAGACGGATTGTCGTCAAATAAAATTTTTGATATTAAACAGGATTCTACTGGCTTCCTTTGGATTGCTACGGATTTCGGTTTGAACCGTTTTGATGGTACCCAATTCAAGCGTTGGAAAAAAGACGAGTACCCATCCATGTTCAGAAATGACATTTTCTGTCTCCAACCAACAGAAACGGGTTTATTAATAGGAAGTTACGATGGATTACTCATAGAATACGACTTCAAAAAAGACGAATTCATTGACAGAAAACCTGCCGATTTCGACCTCACATATTATAGAGAAACGAAAGGATTCTATTTCCCAAAACAGGGCGAATGTTATGCTTATACGATCGGCGGCATTTACCGTTTCGACAAGAAAACTCATGAATTCTTGACTGATTTCCCAGCATTCAGATCTATCAACAAATATGTAAAGAGCATGTTTGTCGATCAATACGGACGATTTTGGATTGGTTCATACGATTGTCTGCTGATTTATAGTGCCAGAGGAAAACTGATAAAACAATACGATTCATCCTTCTCTCCTTGTGGTTACATCACATCCATTGTGCCTAACAAGGATAACACTAAACTGATTGTCTCTTCCATCACTAATCAGTTATGGGTTTTCGACATTTCCGGAAAAAAGATAAACGACCCTGAAATTATCCGTGTGCCATTTGAGAATATTTTCAAAATATTGAAAGATTCTAAAAACCGCTACTGGTTTGCCACTGACGGTTTCGGACTTTGGTATACGGACGAAGAAATCGATAGCAACACCAAGTTCACCTCTATCAAACCCTACGGAATTAACAAAGATGAGATAAGAAAAATTTATTCCATCGAAGAAGACCATGACGGTAACATTTGGATCGGAACACAAAATACGGGACTTTGGCGTTATAAGAAAAACCAATTGCACGGGATTGTATTCTCTTCCAATTTCAGATTTCCTAGCGCAGTTTGTTCCGGATTCATCGAAGATTCAAAAGGAAACATAATAGTCAGCACCGACGGCAAAGGACTTTACAACATATCTCCTGACTTCAAAAACATAACGAGCATAGACATTCCCAACAACAATGTTCTGTCAATGGAGAAGGTTAAAGGAGAAGGCATCTGGTTGTCAACATGGGGTGGTGGAATTTTAAAATATTTTCCGGAAAGCAACAAAATAGAGCAAGAGACGTTCAACGGCATTGAATCGCCGAACAAATGTATCTTCTCCTCTATGACCATGCCAGACGGAGAGATATTCAGCTGTACGGCTGGAGGCGGACTCTACATCCGAGACAAACAGAAGCAGTGGTATAGGAAGACGCTAAAGGCTGAAAACTATCCGGTTGAAGATATCTGGACCTTACGTTCTGCTTTTGCAACCAACAACATTAAATGGGTTATTACGACCAATACTTTCTGGAGATTTGAAAACGGCGTGTGCAAACCTATCCTACCCAACGTCACTGATCTGAAATCGCGTTTCCCTCTTAATTTGAGAGAAGCTGTTTGTGACGAGGATGGAAACATATTGGCAGCAACCAACCAAGGTGTAATGTTTTTCAAAGCAGACGGATCAAGATATGAAACGCTGAAATTTTTGCCAAATGGTGAATACAAAGCCATTTTACGTTATAAAGATGGAACTTTTTGGACTACAGGAAGTAACGGCATTTTGTCTTTCGATCTAAAAAAGCAGACTTATAAAAGAATGCCGGGTAACTATACCGATATGACAAAGTGCGATTTCTACAACCACTCCATCTATACAGATTCCAAAGGTAAGATTTATGCAGGAACAAACGGAGGATTCTTCATGTTCGACCCTCAGGTAGCATTGACAGACTCCACCATCTCTTATTTCTCATTCTCAGACTTATACATCTCCAACAAAAAGATAAAACCATTTGAAAATGAAATACTGAAAGAGGGTTCTTTATCAGATATAGAGGCAATAACACTCACCCATAACCAGTCGTCTTACGTGACAATTCAGATGGACATCATCGACTTTTCCGAATTCAACAAAGCCATCTGCGAATACTCAAGGATTGGATAAAGATTGGATAAAGATGGACGAAAACCGTTCCATCACCTTCTCTTATTTACCTGCCGGCGAATACACATTGGACGTTGTTGCATACAAAGAGAACATTCCAAACTTAAAGGTTTTAAGATCGTTGAAAATCGTTGTATTGCCACCTTGGTGGGCATCTTGGTGGTTTAAAAGTTTGGTAATAATAGCCTTCATTCTTGGCATAGGATTATACATTCTGAACCGCGTGCGCAGATTGGAAAGACAGAAAGCCATCTTACAAGAAAAGGTGGAAGAACGAACATCGGAGTTGAAACAAGCACTCTGCGACAAGGACCGACTCATCTCAGTCATTGCGCATGACCTCAAGAACCCAATGTTTGCCATTGTCGGTGCTTTGGAGACTTGGAAGAGCAAAGATCATGAAATGGACAGCGAGAAACGTTCCAGTTTCGTTGGTGATATTCTCAGATCAGCTCAGACCCTTCAAAACGAGATGATCAAGCTTTTGGATTGGGCACGTTCAAAGAAAGACGATATCGTATGTCACCCAACCAACACGGATGTGAAGTTCATAATCAACAAAACCATGATTCTGTTGAATGGTATGATTTTGGACAAACATCTACATGTTAACAGAGACATCAACCTCAAGAACTTTGCTTACATCGATTCCAGAATGTTGGACACGGTGATCAGAAACCTTATCAGTAACGCCATCAAGTTCACTAAAAACGGTGGAAATATTGACATCAAGGCTTGGCAGGAAGAGAACGTCATGAAGCTCTCCATCACCGATTCCGGTATCGGAATGAGTCAAGAACAGATCAACGACATTTTCAACGGAAAATGCAACTCGACTTTGGGAACCCAGAACGAGAAAGGAACTGGTCTTGGATTCAGCATCTGTCAAGATTACATGGTCCGCAATAAGGGTAAAATTGAGATCGAGAGTGAAGTTGGCAAAGGAAGTAGCATCACGCTCACCTTCCCTATGTCAGACAAACCTTTGGAAGAAGAGAGCGAGATGAAGAGCGCAAGCACGAACTTCATTCTCAACAAAGAGCTATTGGAAGGCAATACCATCTTAGTGGTAGATGACGACCCTCTGATCTGCGCTAACTTAAAGAACATGTTGGAGAGCTACGCCAACGTAATCACTGCCAACAATGGTAAAGTAGCGTTGGAGTTGGCCGAGAAACACATCCCTGATGTGATACTCAGTGATGTGGATATGCCAGAAATGAACGGTATTGAAATGAGCAAGGAATTGGGCAAGTCTGACAAGACAAAGCACATTCCTATCCTATTCATCTCGGCTAAAAACGAGGACAGTGACCGTATCATGGGACTTTTGAGTGGAGCGATCGACTACATCTCCAAACCGTTCAGTCAGACAGAGTTGCTGATCAAACTGAGCAACATTCTCGGCATGAGACAAAAGCAACAGCAGAAACTATTGAACGAGATGCTTCAGAAAGGAAAAACAGACGAGAATCCTGCAGCCGAGCAACCGGAGATGAACCCATTCCTAAAAGATCTTTTGGTTGTCTTGGACGAGCAATATACAAACAGCCAATTGTCTATTGAAGATATGGCCAACCACATGTGCGTGAGTCAATCCACGCTCAACAGAAAGGTTCGTTCCATCACCGGTAAGACACCGTTGGAGGTTCTGAACGAATATCGTATGAACAAAGCCTTACAGCTTCTTAAATCGACGCAAAGCAACGTTTCTGTAGGTGATATCGCTTACATGGTTGGATTTAACGACCCAGCATACTTCACAAAGAAGTTTAGGGAATTTTACGGATATACACCTTCAAAGGCATAAGAAGGGGGACAAACAAAAAAGGCGAGAAAAACTCTCGCCTTTTTTGTTGCACATAGTGCAACTTTGCAATTAGTCCAGTTGGATTAATTGGTTGCCCCTTTCGAACATAAAAAAAGCGGCTTTGTAAGCCGCTCTATGTTGTCTCGCCAGGACTCGAACCCGGACAAGCAGTGCCAGAAACTGATGTGCTACCATTACACCACGAGACAATCACTATCATTCATTTCTGAATTGCGATGCAAAGGTAAGTATTTTGGCGAAACCCACAAAAAATTCGAACCATTTTTTTTGCGTGATCTCATCAAAAATTTCCGTTTTTTCAAGTCTTTCCGAATATCCATCAAATCTACTCTCCACTCTTATCGTCTTTAAGACAAAAAAACTTGAGATTAAAAATCTGTCAACCGATAGATGAAATTTTGGAAAGAGCCAGGAATGGCAATCATAGTGAAAAGAATTCCGAATATAGCTCCCGTAAGATGAGCCTCATGCCCTATTCCGTCGCTCTCTTTATCTGACATATAATAGGAATACCAAATATAAAGACCTCCGAAAACAATGCCTGGGATTGGTAACGCAAAAAAGAGATACAGTTTATTCCAAGGATCCAAAAATATGAATGAGAACACCACCGCACTAACAGCACCCGAAGCTCCTACCGCATTGTAAAAAGGATTATCACGATGCTTACGCAACGAGACAACGGACGATAACGGCAACGCAAGCACATACATCAAAAGATAGGCGTACTTGCCTCCAATCGCGTTATAAGAGTAATAAAGCTCCACAATCTGTCCAAAAGAATAGAGCACAAGCATGTTTACTATCAGATGCATCCAACCACCATGAATCAAGCCATGCGAAAACAATCGATAATACTGTTTACGATGCCACACTTCATACGCATTGAACATAAAACGTGAGAACACATCGCTATTCTGAAATGCATAAATTGAGACTCCGCATGTCAGAAACAAAAGAATCATATTTATCGTTAAGCTCATATCAAATCTTACATTCAAACATTTATAAAACAAAAAGGTTCACCCCCTTCTTTTCATCAAAAAATGAAATTCAGGAGTTGAACCTATCTATTTGAAATACATTATTTAGACGACTTCTTTTTTAACCACTGAGCGTCACGAACTTGATAAATTCTTTCAATGATATCAATCACCTTCAAGCCCTCCAATACATTTGTTGTTATAGAACATTTCTGCTCAAGTTTTTCCACAACATTCTGAATAACAAGGTGATGATTTTGAGCAGAACCTTTGTAAGCACCATAATCATTTGGTGGATTCGATGGTGCCAACTCCGGCATATCATAATCCTTGATGTGGCAATAAACCACCTCGTTCATATATTGACCTGCCACCTTGATCGTTCCCTTTTCACCGACAATTGTAATGCTACTCTCCAAGTTAGTATCCCATACAGCCGTAGAATAGTTCAAAGAACCCATTCCTCCATTGACAAAGTCGAAAGTAACGACGCCGCTATCCTCAAAATCAGTAAGGTCGTGATGTAAAAAATCCTTGAAATTACCTCTGATGTTGGCAATATCACCAAACAACCAATACATAATATCGATGAAATGGGAGAATTGAGTGAACAGTGTTCCACCATCCAACTTATGATCGCCATGCCAATTGCCTGGTTTATAGTAACGATCGTCCCTATTCCAATAGCAATTCAACTGAACCATATAGATATCGCCCAAAAGGTTATCAGTAACCACCTCCTTCAACCATACTGATGGCGGAGAGTAACGGTTCTGCATAACACAGAACACATGCTTAGAAACCTCCAACGATTTAAAAACAATCATCTCTGCGTCTTTTTTAGACAACGCAATAGGTTTCTCTATCACTACGTGGTGTTTTTTTGCCAATGCCTTGATTGCATATTCGGCATGGAAACCGTTGGGTGTACAGATATTAACCACATCAATGTCTATACCCGAATTGAACATATCATCAATACTACTAAAGTATGGAACCTCAAGGTCCTTAAGACCTAACTCCTCTTTTGGTAAGACATCACATACTGCCACCAACTCGGCTTCTGGATTCCTTCGTATCATCTCAGCATGTCGTTTTCCGATATGACCTTGACCAACAACTGCAAATTTTATCATGCTTCTACTTATTTTCTATTTTGATCTCATAAACATTATCTTCTCGTAGTTCGTATATTTGACCCGTATCAGGGCAAACAGCTTTGTTATCACTTCCAAAATTCAACTTGTTACCATAAGCGCTCACCCATCCTATTTGACGGGCAGGATTCCCCACAATGAGAGAATATGGCTTTACGGGCTTAGTCACCACCGAACCGGCACCAATCATGGCATACTCACCAATCTCATTTCCGCAGACTACCGTAGCATTTGCTCCTATAGTCGCACCTCGGCGCACAATGGTCTTCTGATATTCCGATTTACGGCAGACATGGCTTCTTGGATTAATGACGTTCGTAAAAACCATCGAAGGTCCCAAAAAAACGTCATCCTCACAAATAACACCTGTATATATGGAAACATTGTTCTGTACCTTTACATTTCGTCCCAAGACAACCTCTGGCGAGATGACGACATTCTGTCCTATATTACAATCTTCACCAATAATACAACCCGACATGATGTGCGAAAAATGCCATATTTTTGTTCCCTTTCCTATCGTGCAGCCATCATCTACAACAGACGTAGGATGCGAAAAATACTCCCCGTCCATATCGTTTCCTTTATTAGTTATCATTTTCTACACTCTTCTATTAAATGGCAAACGTTATCTGTGATATAAGCAAGTTGTTCATTATCCAATTCGGTATGCATAGGCAAAGACAATACCGTCTGAGACAATTTTTCTGAAACAGGAAAATCACCAGGCTTATAACGCTCGTCCAAATATGCCTTTTGTAAATGTAACGGAATTGGATAATAAACCATGGAAGGAATACCCTTTTCATCTAATTTCTTACTTAAAAGATCTCTATCTACCGATTCATCCAAACAGATGGTATACTGATGGAATACATGCGTTGATTTGGAGCCGCAGACAGGAGTCTTTATCCATGAGCAGTTTGCAAATGCTTTATTGTAAAAATCAGCAGCTGCCTGTCTCCTTTTCGTATAATCATTCAGATATTTCAACTTCACACATAATACTGCCGCCTGGATACTGTCCAGACGCGAGTTAACGCCAATCTTATCATGATGGTAACGAACTACCATTCCATGGTTGGCGATGCAACGCGCTTCAGCAGCCAAGTTGTCATCGTTAGTGAAGATTGCTCCACCGTCACCATAACAGCCCAAATTTTTGGAAGGGAAAAAGGATGTACAACCCATATTGCCCATACAGCCAGACATACAGACACGACCGTCAGAAAACGTATATTCGGAGTTGATGGACTGACAGGCATCCTCCACCACATAAAGATGATGTTTGGCAGCCAATGCAAGGATCCCTTCCATTTCTGCGTTCTGTCCAAAAAGATGAACGGGAACAATCGCTTTCGTTTTAGGTGTTATCGCCTTTTCAACACTTTCTAACGACATGCAGAAAGTGTCTGGGTCCACATCCACCACTACGGGTGTAAGGCCTAACAGAGCCACCACTTCAGCGGTAGCTATAAAAGTAAACGTTGGAGTAATCACCTCATCGCCCCTTTTCAATCCAAGAGACATCAGGGAAATCTGCAATGCATCGGTTCCGTTGCCTACAGGAATGACATGCTTCACGCCTAGAAAGCGCTCCAAATCTTTCTGAAACTCTGTGACTTTGGGTCCTTTCACAAAAGCTGCAGTTTCAATAACCTCTTGAATTCCGGCATCAACCTCCGATTTTATTCTATCGTATTGACTTTTTACGTCAACCATTTGAATCTTTTTCATACAACACCAATAAGTAAATTCAATCAGACTTTATTTTCTTTTAATACCAAAATTAAAAATAATAATTCAAACCAAAATTGAAATTCGTATTTTTTCCTTGATAGAATTTTGGTGTGTATAAATCAAGATACTCCTGAGAAGAGAGTCTTATTTCGTTATACTCCTCTTTCGATTTAACATCGTAACCCTTTATGTCGGTAAGAGAAACTCCGAAGTTGATATAAAGGTTCGTCAAACACAAATAACGGAAGTCGAGTGACAACGTGTTGTTTGTCCAAGTTTTATCTTGCATAACAGGCGTATTAATCGCCGTTTTTCCATCCAAATAAGGATAATCATTAAAGTGTTGTGCATTCGAGAAAGAGGCCTTTACATGGAATGTTGAGAATGGCTTATATGTCATTGCCAAATACAACTCTCTTGAGTTATCGCCAAGATAATGTCCTAATCCGAAATCATTACATGCAAATGTCGTATTCAGCAGTCTATGCTTATATGTGATAGGTAATGTGTAAGTATACTCACCCGTTACGGAAAGATTCTTAAGCGGGTAATTATCCAAATTAGCACCAGCCTTAAAACTGCTGAAATTATGTTCGTCGTTAAACCAACGTTCTACGCTCAATTCATCGACAAAAATAGAGGCATACAGATGTAAATGTTTGATGTTTCTGGAACTGAGATTTAAGAACATCTGTGAATTCTGATTTTCAGAGCCCATTGTAGATGAATGGTCTATCGATTTATAGAACATGATTGGGATCAAATAACCCGCTTTAACCGAGCGTTCTGCGTAAACGATAGAGTTTCCTAAGCCAATATTCAAACCACGTACTGGAGTGATTGTAATCATGTTGGCTGCAATGTATTTATTTCTGTAACGGTAACGGAGTTCATTATCCTCACCTACATAATAATCGGTGGAATCGATTACATTTGAAGTTAAGAAGCCATGAATATAATTCAGTTCGAACCATTTAGCTGGCTTGATATTGAAAACAATCATTGGAAAAGATGGCGTACGACCCGAAAGAATATTCGAACCATTGTAATTATCACCCCAAATAACATGATTCTTTACCAAACCTAGATTACCCCATTTCCATGCGTATGTAATACCACCACGCATCTCGCTGAAATCGGCACTTTTACCATCGTTTGTACGTTTGTATGCACCGCCAACGGTCTTTGTCAAATAAGTTGGCTCTGCCATAATTTCCTTTTGTAAATGATTGTCTCTCAAACTTCCGTAGATAGCAAAATTATCACCCACCATACCGATGAATTCACCTCCCCAATAACGCTGATAAGGAGTTCCGTTAGCGTTATGTTGAGCCGTTACACCGAGAATCGGATTTATCCTTGCTCTGAACAAACTATCCTTGTAATAAAAAGCTGGTGGCAAAACGGCCAGTGAGATATCGTTTCTTTTAATCAGATTCCAACGAGCATTCTGAGGTAATTCGTTACGTTCTAAGCAATAACCCTTCATAAAGAAAGCCAGTTCTTTCTGCTGCCTGCGGTTCAACTGGTCCTTTACCGCCTCCAATTCCAATAACTTGTCTGAAATGAACTCTTTACTATACGGTTTCACCGCCGAATTCAACTCAATGAACTTCTCTCCCGCCATTTCATCCAAGAATTCATAGACCGCCACATTGGCAACATCCTCTACTACAAATTGAGCAGTCAGATTCATACCCAACGCGAACAAAATAACTAAAATCGAACAAATTTTCTTCATACCTTACAAAAATCATTAATGAGAACGAGCTCTCTTTATTACAATATTATTGAAAATCAAAAATAAGTATCTCACATCTGTAACGAATACACCTTTTGTCTGGCAATTCTTCAAATATTTCATCTCCGAAGCCTGTATTTCATCGAGAGTTTTCGGCATATCTGCATAATACGGAGGCAACATGCCCGGCTTAAATTTAGTTCTTAAATTCTGTAATTCAGACGAATATAAACTGAAATATTGTTTACTCAAAGGACGTACACCTACTAATTTTATATCACCCTTCAATAAATTGATCAATTGAGGCAATTCATCCAGCCAAACTCGTCGGCAGAAAGCACCTATTCTGGTGATTCTCACATCCCTATTTATCTTTCCTCCCTCACGCAATTGGTTCTTTTTAATCATGAACGATTGCAGATATTCGCTGTAAGGGTACATCGTACGGAACTTATACTCAGTAAACACCCTACCATTCTTTCCTATACGTTCCAATCCAATTAATGGAGAGTAGAGCAACTCTTTATAACGTTGTGGTTTACCTGTCTTTTGGAAGATAAAAAAGGTATTTCCCTCTGTTTTAAAATCATCAACAAACTCAAATCCAGCACAATATAAACGACCATAGACCTCTGTTTTTGAATAAACTCGATCAATCTTTGTATATAACTGTTGAAAGAAAGTGGCTGTCAAATAAAAGTTAGGTAAAAAGCGTTTGTACAGAACATCATAAATATAATATAGGTAATTCAATCCCCATGGCAACGCAGACAACAGACGTTGCTTTCTCGCATTTTTTGTTTCAAAAACCCCGATGTAGTAACCTTTATCTGTTAGTTTCTCATTGGCAATTGCCAAAAAAAGATTGGGTTCCTCTATTTTGTTGAATCTCAATTCATGTACAAAACAAGTCTTCAAATCCATCTTCATCAGTTCCGAAACCGTTGCCTTTTTCCCAAAATTTGTCAACGTATTTTCATCCACATATTTCTTAACGAAAGCCAATTGTTTAGCTGGAATACACATTGCTAGAGTCACATCCTGATTCTGAAGATTAGGCACATCATCCTTTTCTGACTTGACCGATCTGAAGTTGTAAACCAACGCATAAACCGTCAACTCAAGCAACAGAATTATGATGGACAAAGAGTATAAAACGTTGATTGAACCCCCCTTAACACTATATAATTGGAGAACTATAATAGAGACAAACACAGCCAAGATATCAGAATACAATATCCTAGAGAACAAGCATTTAATACCCATCATTGAAGCGGAATATTTCCATAAAACAACTCCCATCGACAACCAAATAACCACAAAATAAACCAACAAACTGTTGTATTTTTCAAATGGATCATTGTTTGTTAAAGGGAATATACTTAGGACAATAGTATAACACGACAAAATGATGACTAAATCAATCGCTATACTTAAAATCCAATATAAACTTTTTCCTTTTTGAGGTTTTAACATTATGTTTATCTAAGGTGCTTTTCTTATGCAAATATAACTCTAAAAGTAAATTTTAAAATATATATAAGAAAATTATTTAAAAAAAAATCAATTTTAATCTTTTGATACAATTTTTAAATCGTTGAAAAATAAGTTCTTTGATCCATGATAGTTTATTGTCCGTCCAACGCTGAGGATGAGTCGTTATCATGATTTTATCGGGGAATTTATTGTTTTGGATAGATAAAAGCAAATCGTCTGTTGCATGAAAAACAAGACCATTTATTCGCCAAATTTCCTGATATACAGGTATTTTATCACGAACACTTGTTTTAAAGCCATCCCATCGGCGACCTGTATCCGTGAGGTAGAAAATCTTCGAAAAATCGGTATCCAAATAAGGCTCTCCCACTAAATTCAATGCGAAGTAATCGTAGCTTTTCCATATATCCTTACTGTCATAAGGCGAGCGCGGACTTCCATGCATACAAATCGATGAAACGGTGACTAAATCACGCAGACGTTCCAAATTACGGATGAAATCGGAATATGCAGCACTCACATCGCCATGACATGTAGTCAGACTCTCATAATGATAGCCCACCTCATGACCTAAGCTGGAAATCTGTCGAATAATAGGCTCATTCCAGCTTTCAGGAACCGCACGAAAGTAGTAAGTAGCAACAACACCCAACTCTTTTTCTATTTGAGCCGTTTTCATGGAGTTTTCTGGTTTAGCATCCACATCATGCCTCAAAATAATCACCTTTTCATCGGCAGAAGGATTAGAAATGTAAACAGAATAAGTTACAAACTTATAATTCGCTTTAAGTAATGCTTTAAGTAGTTGTCTGTATTTATCTAGTGTAAAATCCATTACTGATTAATATTTATTCTTGATTCGAATTATGTTACAAATTAACTCAACGAATTAATCGGATTTTTTGCGACCAATTAAAACGAATTAATTCATTCGTTCTGTTTTATGATTCATGTGTAGCCTTAAAACCTTTGCATTACTTTTTTCAACACACCGAAAAGTTTCGGATGATAGACGCGTTCATAACGCCCAAAATCGACCTTTTCACCGCCAAATTTACGTTTATAATCACGAACACCATACGGAATATTTGGGTTTCCTGCCCCTCCGAAATCAAAGACTTCAGCACCACACTCCTTCGCCCTCTTCATGATATGCCAGGTCAGCATCTCATTCGGCGCGTAGGAAGTATATTTTCTGAAACTGCCGGCATACCAATCGTACCAAATATCTTTGTAAACCAACAGCATCCTCATCGCAATCATCTTGCCCTCCAAATATGCGCCCATGAACTGTACGTTTTCAGAACCGTTCAATTGAGTCATAGCCTCCAAGAAGAGTCTTTTATGGACTAACGGATACTTTATTCGACCATAAACCTCACTCAAAATATAGTAAGCAGATTCGATCTCCTCTTCAGATGAAAAAGACCGGATTTCCAAACCTGACTTAGTCGCCTTGTTAATCTTATTTTTGCAGGTAGGACTAAAACCGCCCCAAATGTCTGATAACTCTTGCTTTAGATTGACCAGATAGTTCAAATGAGGCTCGCCTTCGTATTTTCTTACCGAAAAGGACTTGTGCAACCAGCCCATATCAGAAAGGTTCCTAAATTGAGAAAAAAGCACTTTTCCTCGAATGGCGCGGCTATAAACATCTAACAGAATTTCTGCAAACTCCAGATCTGCATCTTCAACCAAAGGACCACCCGTAACCATGGAGTAACTGGTTATCCAACCTAACTTGACTACAGGACTGATGATCACCCCCAACAGCACACCCTTAATTTTCTTTCCTTTCTGCAAAGCGAAGAAAACAGGCTTGTAACCAGGCGTATGGGAATAGACTTTATACATCAACGGAGTCTGAAAAATGTTGCCATCAGTGTGTTGCCAAACAAAATCAGACCACGCATTATGGTCCACCTCATCCGCATCAACTATAGTCAAACCATTTACAGATTCCATTTTTAATTTCTCCTATCTGAAATTATATTGATAATCAGGATTTGCCCTCATCACATCTTTACTCTTTGGATAATTCTCTATAAACCAAGTAAGGAACTTAGCATAATCAATCTTTTCAGACAACATTTTCTCTCTCCTTTTCTGGAAAACTTCATGTCTGTCTGGCATAGCCAAAAGTTCTTCAACCACACGATACATATTCTCCTCACTACCCGCTTCCGAAGCCTTTATGCCAAATCCTAACTGATATTTATCCTCCAATTCCCTCAAATAGCCTATTCTACCGACAAAATCATTGTAACGGATGAATGGAACACCCAACAACCCCGATTCTGCGGCCATTGTCTGGCTATCACCGATATATAGCTGAGAAAAAGCCATCACATGATGCATGTCCAACGGATTAATTTTGATGCGATATTGCTCAAACTGGTTCTCCAATGGCCGTTCTGATGTGATATAAATATCGCCATAAGGCTTCAGTAGATCAATCAAGTGCTGAGCTATATCGGTATTGATACCCTTGATTCCCTTATCGTGATGCGCATTCAACTGGGCAAAACGCAGTATGAAATAGGGCTTATCAGCCGAAAAATACTTTTCCACCACACTTTTATCAGCCAAAAAATGATTAGGATGAAGATAGGCTAGCTCATTATAACTAGACGTTTTCACCGAAACATTCTCCATTTTTCCATTGTCACAGACAATTGGAGTAAGTAAACACCGAAGAAATGGAGCTGCCACTTTACCAAAAGCAGGAACAACAGCCGCATCATCTTCTCCGACCACCATTCCATAAGCATTTCGAAACCAAGAAACTTGCGCTACCTCAGCTGTAGAGCCTGTCAACAAGTCAATTTTATGGCTACGGCAAAAGCAGTACATCTTCCAATCTCGCTTCACCATATCAAACAAAATACCCATCTTGTTCTTTCGATGAGCAACAGGTAATATGTTATGAAATTCAAGTCCCTCATTTTTCAATAAATCTTCCAATATGTCTTTTGTCTTAATCAAGACAAAAACCTGATGTCCATCCCTTTTTAAATTGGCTATCACCACCTTATACAAATGGAAATGAGCTGGATGACTAAGTTGAATCAATATATTCATAATCTAACCTTTCCTATTTCCTCAGCAGGATTTCCCCGCACTATTGTTTGCTTTTCTACATCCTTATAAACCACAGAGGCTACAGACACCATGGAATATTCACCCACTGTAACCCCTGGCATTATAATACTCCTCATTCCTAACATAGAGCCTCGCTTAAGAACGATAGGATCCACTTTTGCCAAAACCGTGCGTCTGAAATGAGCCATCGGATTAAAATGGGCAACCAACATACACCCAGCATTTATCGCCACATCTTCCTCTATAAAAACAGATTCTGGATACGCATTGTCAATAAAGACAAACATACCGATATATGCTCCATCTGCCACATGAACGCCTTTCCATCGATTTAATGTCACTCTAAGCTTATTGGACGGAGCAATATAAGCCAATAAAAAACAGACATAGTTCCGTAACCGAACCCACATATACCTGCATTTACCCATTCCATGAGCCTTAGAGCTTTCTTTAAAATATTTAGACAAATCCCGTTCTTGACCTCCTCCATAAGGAATGCCCTTTGCCTTCGGAATCTGAAAATCTTTACTATCCACCTGTTTCATACTTCTATTTTATAGTGATAACTCTACTCAATGTTCTGATTAAATCATAACCATCCCAAACAAATGAAAAATCTGTAGTTGCGCCTATTGGCACTATTCGATCTATGCCAAGTAACTGATTTCGGGAGACAAACTCTTCCAAATCCTCCTTTTTAAAACCATAATAGGCCAAAGTTTGGTACTTATTATTCACTATTTTAGCCACCTCATCCAAATTGTCTGCTATATACTCCGAAAAATAACCACCCGTACATTTATAATCCTCTATAGATTCAGACAAGTTGTCAAGACGAACCCTCACCAACAGATTATCTTCTGTCTCAACCCTCTTCATCGGCATAGAGACAGCCTGTCGATAAAAAGCAGCCAATTTATCAACAGACATAACAGGCTGAAAATTATATTTTTCCTTCACTATATCATGAAGAGTTTTCCAAAATATGGGTCGAACAGTCTCAATATTTTTAGCAGATCCAAGCCACACCACTAAATGGGGTGCAGAACATGCATTCTGATCAAAAAGATACGTGTCGTTATAAAATGACGAAGCCAAAGACGATAGACTTTCATCCGACATTTCATTCGCATTAAAAGCCGCTATCGAATAGCGGTCTGCAAAGGTGACATCAAATGAGCGTGCCTGGATTTGCGACTTTCGGATTTGATTTATCGTCGCATCACCTCCCCAAATTATACGAACTTGACAAAATGAAGAGAAAAAAGAGGTGGCTTGATCGTCCCTTTCGTATTGCACTAAAGCAATCCGTTGCAAAACTGAAGGCCAACGGTTCGTCTCAGAAAAAGACTTTAAATGATTGACAATCAAATCAACCTGAGGGAATTCTTTAGAAGAGACCCTCACTACATTCCTATTTCCAGCCAATAATCCTGCCACTAACGAAAAAGCAAAATTAATAGGCACATTAGATGGAGCTATATGAAACAGCACACCCCTACCTAGCCTCAACTCCTTAATAGCTGTTTGTTCCTTACATTTCATTATATTCGCCCGCCTGCAAAAAAAGGCGAACGTCATAACATCCGGATAAGACCGTGCATTTTTGTCGTGCAACAATGCATTCGACAACTCATCCAAAAAAGAAATAACATCTTCTGAATAAGGAACATCCGACCTCTGACTTCGCCAAACATCCCAATCTATGCGATCAGGAAACAATAACTTTATATTTTCAGAACCTTGCTGCATACGTATCACTACATCCGCGGATTTCCGCATTTTTAATTCTTCCCTCTATCCTAAAATATTTACCTTTACGGCCACAAGGACAATCATCCTCCCCTAAAATCACGCCTTCATCTTCTGTCAACAAAACATGCCCCGGATAGCTATGTAGCAATATTGACACTACTTCCAACAAGCCTTTTTCACCAAATTCAGACAACGAAAAATCATTCGCCCTTCGAACTAGCACATCAGAAAAGGCTGGCGCATGCAAATGTCCACATTCGCACTCCATATATATCGTTCCCGTCTGCTCTACCATGCCATAATAATCATGGATATGATTTACGGGAATTCCACACACGTCATTCAAGGATTGTTTGAAATCGACTGACGACACCTTCTCTGACAAAAGTTTTTTCCATCCACCCCCGTGAATCAAGATACCATTAGATAAGTCTGGCCGATAACCTGTCTCTTGCAATTTCTTATAAAAATGCTGCCACACCATGAATGTAAAACCAAACAAAAAAATGGTTTCCCCTTTATGTTCCTCCAAAAAATCACGGATTAAAGGCACATTCAGATTCATTTCATCATCTAAAGCATATATCTTTTTCGAACCGAACATAGAAAAGCCCAAAATGCCAGCTCCTCTTGCCGAAAACATATTCCGATCCTTTATCACATTGCTCGAATCAAGGATTAACATAGGAACCCTTTTTGTCCCAATAAACGAAGAGACGATCTTTGTCAATGCCCTTGTCTGGTTGGCTGATGTATCACGATCAAGATATATCTTCGATACCGATTGTCCAGATGTACCAGAAGAGGTCATCGTCTTTACCACCTCCTCATCAGATATGCTTTTTAATTCAAATTCTTTAAAAAGTCGAACGGGAAGAAACGGAATGGCAGTATAATCAGTATCCTCTTCCACATCAAAACCCACTGCATCCATCATCTTCCGATAGAGATCACAGTTATCATAGTGATATCTGGACAACTCTTGACAACACGAGTTCAATAAATCCCGTTTTTCTTTTTTATCCAAGCTATATGGTGGAATATTCAATATACTCGTTATATCCATCAATCCAACAATTTATTCAATTCTGCATACAAAACTTTTCCCGATTCTGACCTTGGAATTCTATCCACCAACCGAACATTGAATGCCCGATTATTCAATCCTGTTTTTTGAACTAAATAAGTTCTTATTATCTCCGACAAGCCATCCTTCGTTACAAAAACCGTTATTAGATCATCTACCCCAATACAAGCGCAATCTGGTACAATATCCTTCAACAAGGATTCCATCGCATCCAAATTACAACGATTGCCAAATATTTTCACAAAACGTTTCATCCGTCCCGTGATATAAAAATAGCCATCTTCGTCCCTTCTGGCTATATCTCCAGTATGGAGTATACCTTTGTTCTCATCTTTCTTAAACAAATCTGCCTTCTCCTCTGCATAACCCAATGACACATTCTCGCCAGCATAGACCAACTCGCCATCACGTCCCGATTCCTTAATTTCATCTTCCTTCTCATCCAAAAGATAGATTTTTCCACCAGGAATGGCTATGCCGATACTCGAATATTTCGACTCGGCATATTCCCATGGTAAGAAACTGATTCGGGCAGTTGCCTCCGTTTGACCGTACATGACAAAAAATTTCTTATTTGTCATCTTAGCACCTTCTATATATTCCTTCACTAAGTCTGCTTTCATGCGGCCACCTGCTTGCGTAAGCGTGGTCAATTTCGGCAAATCCATTCTGAAGAAACGCAATCTGCGCAACATCTCATATGTATAAGGCACACCTGCCATAGACGTAGCTTCTTGCTCCTTCACGAAATGCCAGAACTCTTTTTGCATGATAGACTGTTCTGTGAGCAGAATGGTTGACCCCACCATCAAATGAGTATTAATGACTGACAATCCATAAGAATAATACATCGGGAGGGTTGTTACCGGACGTTCTAAATCTGTTATGCCAAGATATTCAACAATAGATCTGGCATTAGACTTTATATTGTCATAACTCAGGCGTACCAATTTAGGACTACCGGTACTACCCGACGTAGTGAGCAGTAAAGCTAATTCATCGGCCATTGGAACCTGTTGCTTCGAATAGAGGACTAAGGAATATCCCCATTCTGAATACAGGAGATCACCTCCATACAAACCAGACTCTTCGTCTGGCAACCATAAAAAATTCGGTGCATAAGCGGACAAAAGTTTACGTACCAGCTCCGAATCCTTATTTGCATCCAGCATGATAGGTACGGCTCCTCCATTTAGAAATGAGACATACCCCAACAACGATCCTACTGTATTTTTGCAAAAGCAGAATACCAGCGAACGAGATGAAAAGAAATGGGAAAGACGAGTCGATGCATCCAAAAGATCCCGATACGAGATTTCCAAACCACTGTCATCTATCGCAGCCGTAGCATCTTTATATTTTGCTAAATCAAAAATCATCCTGTTATATGCTCATATTTTGTCAATATATCGCTTGCTACCTCGTCGGGCATCAGTCTATTTTGCGAAAGAAGATATTCATAATCGCCAGCCAAACCGTACGAATCATGGATTCCTAATTTCAATAAAATAGGTGAATGGGCGTAATCGGACAAAACCTCCGATATTGCGCCACCTAACCCTCCTATCACATTATGCTCTTCCAGCGAGACCATCAACTTACAATCAAGATCATCCTCTATCTCTTGTCTGTCTATCGGTTTTATGGAATACATATCTACCACCTTAACGGAGATAGCGTGTTCTGACAGAATAATAGCCGCTTTCATAGCAGTAAAAACCATCACTCCAGTAGCAAAAATCACAATATCTTTTCCTTCTAAAAGTACATTTGACTTGCCTAACTGCCAATCAAAGCCCTCTTTGTAAACGATCGGGCAATTAAGAGCCCCTGTCAAACGAATATAAACTGGTCTATCGCTACCCACCGCCCATTCAAAAGCCAGCAGTGCCGAACCTGCATCAGCAGGAGAAAGCACAACCAAGTTAGGAATAGATCTCATCACAGATAAATCCTCTATGGCATAATGGGTTGCACCCGAATAAGCCTGAACCAATCCGGCACCCGAACCAACCACCACCATCCGCATCTTCATATAACCTAAGAAATGACGGATTTGCTCGCAACTTCTAAGAGTTACAAAAGTAGCGTACGTCGTAACGATAGGCAGATAACCCTCAGACGACAATCCTGCAGCAATACCTATCATATTTTGTTCGGCTATACCAATGTTATAAAATCGGTCCGGGAACATTGTTTTATATCGCTCCAATCCTGACAAGGAGGCCAAATCGGCCGTCAATGCGACTATGTTTGGATTCTCTTGTGCCAATTCAGGCAAAGCCAATCCAAATATAGCGCCTCTTTGTCCCAACCTCGAATAGGTCCGGGCTTGTGTTGACGTGAACTTTTTCATTCTTGTTCCGATTGAGCTTGTTTATACTGATCTTCAGTCAAAATGGAATGGTGCCACTCTTTTCTGTTTTCCATAAACGAGACGCCTTTCCCTTTCACTGTATGGGCTATGATAGCCATCGGCATTCCTTCCGAATGGTTATTTAATGCGGCGAGCAGACTCTTACAGTCGTGTCCATCGACCTCATTGACCAAAAAGCCAAAAGAGGACAATTTTTTTGACAACGGACTCTTATTCATCACCTCGTCTGTTTGTCCATCATATTGGAGGCCATTACAATCAATGACGACTGTAAAATTATCCAAACGGAAATTATGGGCTGCCATCAAAGCCTCCCAAACAATACCTTCGTCACACTCTCCATCGCCCACTAATGCATAGACATGTGAGGACAAAGATTTCTTCTTACAAGCCATGGCCACACCAACAGCAAACGATAGCCCTTGACCCAAGCTTCCGCCAGAAAACTCTATCCCATATGACAGATTTCTGGTGGCGTGCCCATGAAAAGTAGCTCCATTTGTTTCAAAAGTCTCCAAATCCTTTTCTGTCAAAAAGCCAGATTGCCACAGTGCTGTATAATAAGCCAAAACACAATGTCCTTTGCTGACTATAAGTCGGTCTCTTTGGTGATTCTCCGGACAAGCAGCATCTACATTCAGTATGCCGCCATACAACGATGCTAATATCTCAATGGCAGAGAGTCCACCTCCCAAATGTGAACCATTCTTTCCACATCTGAAAGCCATCTCCAATGCTTTACATCGCATAGCCTTGGCCATCGTCTCTATCTGCGAAATATCTTTCATAAATTACATTCCCCCATCTACTCTGATAATCTGTCCATTAATGAACGAAGAATCGTCTGAAGCCAGAAATAAAACAATTTTTGCAACATCATTAACAGGAATAAGGCCTTTTATTGCACATCTCCGTTGTATCTCCATATTTGCAAGTTCTCCCATTTCCTCTTTCATGGACGTATCTGTCATACTAGGTGCAACTGCATTAACCCGAATATGGTAAGATGCCAACTCTTGCGACATTGTTTTTGTGAAATATATAATTGCAGCTTTACTGCAACCATATGACATATATGCAGGAAAAGCATCCATACCTCCTATAGATGCCATATTAATAATAACACCACATTTCTGCCGCATCATGATTTTTGATACGCCTTGTGTTATCTGTACCTGAGAAAAGAAATTAATCTGAAAGACATCCTTCAGCTGCTGCATAGATGTCATAGGCAACAATCCCTTACTTACAACTCCTGCATTATTTATCAAAATATGAACCGGCAACTTACTTTTATATAAATCCGAGACAAACTGCCTAACCGATTCCTCTTCTAATAAATCCGCATAAAATATATGAATAGATATCTGATTCAGTTCCATCTGCTTTTGACAAAACACATCAAACTCCTCATTTTTCTTTCTAATGCAGGCTATTATATTAACCCCTTTTTCTGCAAAATGTTGAAGTATAGATTTCCCTATTCCTCGGTTACAACCTGTAATCAAGGCGTATTTACCAGTCAACGAAGAATCAGAATTGCACATCGTATTTCGTAGATAAAATCTCCATACCTTTTTCGTACGAGGAGAAATCTATAATATCATCCGTTTCCATCATGATATCAAAAGCATCTTCCAAATTTGCGACCAAAGTCATGTGTCCTACCGAATCCCACAACTTTATGCCCTGATATTTCAATCCATTCAATTGATCTTGATTTATCTCAAATGCATTACAAAATGCTTCGTTGTACTTCTCTTTGTTTGTCATACTACATAGTTATTATTCGTCACTCTAATATACTTATTATCTCTTATTAAAAACCGATTCAAACAAGTTTTCCCATTGATCCATAATTATTTCTGGTTCAAAACGCACTACATCTCTTTGGGCATTTTGAGCCAATCTATTTCTCTCTTGTTCATCATTCATCAATCTCTTTATTGCATTTGCATATGCATCAATATCAAATGGAGGTATTAATATTCCATTCTCACCATCTGTTATAAGATCTGTTACAGCCTCAAATGAGTTAAACGCCAACGGAACACATCCATAAGACGCAGCTTCTTCTATAACCAAGCCCCATCCCTCAAATGCACTTGTCACACAAAAGACCGAGGCTGTCTTATAAAAATCTTCGGGCATTACAAAACCTCTAAAATAGACATGCTGCAGATTTAAGTCTTTGCACATCTGTTCTAACATCTGTCTATCCTTTCCATCTCCACAGATATTCAAAATCCAATCTTCAGCTACAGATTCTATCTTTGACCAAATATGCAACAACAAATCTATTTTCTTAGTTTTATTATCTAATCTGCCTACAAATAATACCTCTTTTTTCTTTTCAAAACATTTCAAACCATTAGATTCAATCATATTGGATATGGAGAGCACCTTGTTCGGGAAAAACTTAGCCGCTACAAATCTGGGGATAAACTTATTTGACAATAATACCATTCTATCTGAACACGCCGTAACATATACAAACATCGAAGCATTATACAATGCATGCATTTTTATGAGAAAAAAATTCACAAAACCCGATTGAAAGATATTTCGAACAAAAGAATTCACTTTATATTTTTTACAAAATATAGAAGCATAATTTTCATATGTAAAATTTGGAGTACTATGCCACAGACACACAAGCGGACATGGTGTGTGCAACCACCATTTGATCTTCAAACTTGTCATGTGCCACAACGCCAAGTCTATCTCATTTTTTATTAAGAATTGATTTAATTCCTTATATTCTTTAATAGAGAATAGATGAAAGAAACAAACATCATACCCTCTATCACGCAATATTTTAGCTTGAAGTTTAATAACACGTACAACACCATTTCCTACTAACTCGCCTGAAGGTTCTCCATAACCAAGAAAACATATTTTCTTTTTTTTTACCATATTTTCTTCTGTTTTATACTAATAGGAATTTTTTCTCTATTTTTTCCATCATTTCCACCATTCGCTCGGCTGTCTTTCCGTCCCAATACATCGGAATTTTGCCTTGCTTTCCATTGCCTGATAAAATCATCTCTACTTCCGACAAAATATCATCCACACCAATCAACTTGTTGCTGCCCTCCCATACGGTGACGGGACGCTCCGTGGTTGGTCTGACGGTAAGGCATGGCAGATTCATGTAGGTGGTCTCCTCCTGGATACCGCCACTATCTGTCACTACAAATTTAGAATTAGAAACCAGATGGATAAACTCCAAATATCCCAACGGCTCTATCAGAAAAAGATGCTCGTAAGATGCTATAAGCTTCTCCAATCCAAACTTCTGTATATTCTTGTAAGTTCGTGGATGAATTGGGAAAATCAACGGAATGCGTTCGGAAACGGCACCCCATATTCTAACCAACTTCTCCAAACTCTGCTTTTCATCGACATTATTAGGTCTATGGAAGGTCAATACGCCGTATGAGTCCGACTGAAAATCCGTATTCAACGAGATATTCCGATCATAGTTCACCAAAGGTAA
>Ga0208197_1001083_pt1 | contig 29687 bp, 22 predicted proteins | sample AD_JPNNA4_MetaG_FD_184444 | JGI IMG/M metagenome (GOLD analysis project Ga0208197, IMG submission 184444) | Active sludge microbial communities of municipal wastewater-treating anaerobic digesters from Japan - AD_JPNNA4_MetaG (SPAdes) (version 2) | ecosystem: Engineered > Bioreactor > Anaerobic...
GGGCGCCGAGGCGGTGATCCACGATCCGTACGTGCCAGGGTATCAGGGGGATGTCTATGCGCTGGCGCAGGGCTGCGACGCGGCGGTGCTGATGGTGGCGCATCGCGCGTACCGGGAGCTGGAGTGGAAACGGTTGCCCCTCACCGTGGTGGATGGGCGGAAGGAAGTGAATGATGACGTTTTGAGTCCAGGAGCACTTCTGCGTGTTGGAAGAGCCACACAACATTCCAGCATCTAAATATTCTCCCTCCACAAGACCGCTGCCTGCAAGTCTTACCCAGCGCAGTATCCGCTCTCTTTCCTGGAATATTGGTGCGAATATTATCATATTGATAGTAGGACTGGCCCGTTCAATCATTCTAGCCCGTCTATTGCCAGTAGATGTTTTTGGCATTTATGCCTTCGGAAGTGCGATTGTCAGCCTCAGCTCAGTTCCGGCTTTCTTCGGGTTAGGTTGGGCATTCATGTTCAGAGCCCCCGAAACCGAGAATGAGGATCTGGCTGCAGCCAACTACCTTTCACTGCAATTGATATTTACCTCCGCATGGTTGTTACTCTTGCTAATTTACACTCTGCATTTCGCAGAAACGCCGCTGCATCCTGTCTTAATCGTATTAGGATTAGCCACAGCTGTCACACAGGTGACCCAACCGCCACGGTTGATTCTCGCACGCCGAGTTGTCCATAAACGGCTAGCACTTCTTCAAATAAGTGACGTGATATTAGGATCACTCGTAGCTGTAACCCTGGCTCTTCACCACAGTAGCGTCTGGGTGTTGTTGTCAACAGACATTGTTGGGATGCTCTTGACTCTAGGGGCTTTTTATGGGTGGAAACCCGTTTGGAAGCCAAGATTGGCCTGGACAAGCAATGTAATACATCATCTCTTGAACTTTGGCAGTCAGCAAGCTCTCTCAGAGCTGCTTTTGCGAGCCCTCGATCAGGTAGACGATCTGTGGACCGGCGCTTTTTTAGGGAAAACCGCTGCAGGCTTCTATTCTCGAGCATACACGTTGGCCACTTATCCGCGGAAAATCCTGGCTGTTCCTCTAAACCTAGTTGCAGGAGGTGCTTATGCAGAGCTGAAGGATGACAGATTGCGACGCTCACAAGCCTTCTTTCGCTTTAACGCTATCCTCATTCGTAGCGGTTTCTTGCTTGGTGGTTGGCTATCCCTCATAGCGCCAGAATTTATCAGCCTTGTCCTGGGAAATAAATGGCTGCCAATGTTGTCCACATTTCGTTTGATGTTGGTTTACACCTTGCTCGATCCTTTCAAACTAACGATTGCAGATTTGCTTATTGCAATCGGGAAACCTCGTGAAGTAGCCCGCACACGTATATTGCAACTTCTGGTGATGCTAAGCGGCTTGTTTTTGTTGGGACCGCGATGGAATATCGAAGGTGTGGCTCTGGCAGTCAATATCATGCTCGTTATAGGAATTGTTTTGTTTCTATGGAAAGCGAAACATTATGTTGATTTTTCTCTATGGCGGCTCTTTGGGCCTCCGACTGTAGCTTTGGTCACCGCTTTAGGAGCCGGGCATCTCATGGGGAGAGGCCTAGCTTCTATAACCAGTGACTGGATCATAGGCGCAGGCAAAAGTGTTGTTTTTTGGCTCACGTACAGTGGAATATTGGTAGCATTAGAGCACCATTTTATGCTAGAGATGATTCCTTTGCTGGTAAAAGCATTAAAAGAATAGCAACATGGGCACAAATTACACGTGCGGTTCAAATACACATTCCAGATGGATGGCTTATCATTATCCTTTCCATATCCATGAAGAAAACGCCGGGAGCCAGGTTCATCTTACACAAATGTATAAAGCGTTTCAACGCAATGATTTTGAAGTAACGCTAATTAGTGGGAAGACAAATGATCGCCGGCAAGCCATTCAACGAATCTGCGCTGAAGTACATACCGGTCGCCAACTGCACTTTTTGTATGCATGGTCACCAACTGTTCCTTCCTTATCGTCACAGAATATTCGCCAGCCTTTTCTGGATTTTGCTTTTTTCAGATGGTGTAAACGACAAGGTATCACGATTGGCTTGTTTTACGGCGATGTCCACTGGCGTTTTCCACAACATAAAAATCAACCCCAGCTCAAACGCTATGTAAAACTCCCCCTTTACTGGTTTGATTGGCTGAATTATCGTCACTGGGTAGACTGCCTATTTCTCCCATCTCTAGCGATGCACTCAGCACTGCCAACATCGTGGCCATTCAAATACACCCGAGCGCTTTATCCAGGTTGTAACATTGCGCAAGTACCCAAGCATCCTGAACCCTCCGCATCTCCTCTAAGACTTTTTTATGTAGGTGGTATCACTCCGCCGTTGTATGATCTTCAGCCCACATTTGAAGCGCTCAAAACGGTCACAGGCATTCATTTGACTCTTTGCTGCAGGGCGGAGGAATGGCACAAAATGCACTCCTATTATGAAGCCCTGCCGACATCCAAGATCCAGGTCATCCACGAGTATGGAGCGCAACTAGAATCGCATTATGCCACCGCAGATATCGCCTGCATGTTCTGGAAAATGAATCCGTACATGAAGTTTGCCATGCCAGTCAAATTGTTTGAGGCTTTAGGGCACGGGTTGCCCGTCATCGCAACTACAGGCAGTGAAATGGGAGATTTCATTCAGCAAGAGAATATTGGCTGGACAGTATCAAGCACGGAGGAATTCTGCGACCTCCTTTCATACCTGCGCATGCACCCCGAAGCCCTCGCTGAAAAACGGATGCGGGCTGAAAGAGTGCGTCACCAACACACATGGGACATCCGTGCGCAACAAGTGGCACAGATTTTAGAGCAGTGGAGAGCACCCACGAATATTTCAAGGTAACAAGTATGCAAAACTTAGCCCTCCCCCATGTCCTATTTATTCCATCCTGGTATCCCACTTCCCACAATGATTTGCGGGGAATTTTTTTTCAGCAGGAAATATCAGCTCTACATGAGGTTGGCGTGCATGTAGGTGTGATTTATCCTGACCTGCGCCGATGGCGGGAACTAAATGCAGGCGCCTTAAAAGCAAATCATTTCCAATGCACTTATGAAGTTGAAAGGGGGATTCCCACCTTTCGAATTCACGCTTGGAATCCACTAGGTCGACGCTTACGCGTCTGGCTTTGGACCCGGCTAGCAAGTAAACTGGCCCAAAAATATATTGCCGAATTTGGTAAACCCGATCTTATTCATGCATACAGTACACTCTGGGCTGGAATTGCAGCCGAACGGATTTCACAAGCTCACCACCTCCCATATATTCTCTCCGAACACTCTAGTAGCTTTGCCCGGCACATAATGGCAACCTGGGAAAGAACTATGGTTAAATCCTCCTTGAGAAACGCATCTCGCATCACCGCAGTAAGTTCATCGCTCATCAAATACCTGAAGCCTTATGTAGGAAATCGCCCCATCCACATAATTCCCAATATGGTCGATACCGAATTTTTCACTCCCCCCCAGTCACCAAACACGAGGGGCTTTCGATTTGTGAGCATCGCAATGTTAAATGCAAACAAGGGGATAGATGTGCTACTGCGTGCGTTTGCGATGGCTTTCAAAGGTAAAAACGCGGTAACACTCGAAATTGGCGGCACCGGCGCTGAACTTCAGCCGCTCAAGCAACTAACTAGAGATTTAGGGATTGCTCCCCAAGTCACCTTCCTGGGAGCACTTAATCGTGAGCAGGTGAGAGAAACACTTTGGCATGCAAACGCTTTCGTCTTGCCTAGCTATGTAGAAACTTTTGGAATCGCAATAATAGAAGCAATGGCAACAGGATTACCAGTCATTGTCACACGCTGTGGGGGGCCGGAAGATTTTGTGACTCCTGAAGTCGGCTTCCTTGTTCCGCCAGGGGATGTCAAGACTCTCGCGGAAACGTTGAGTACCATGGTAATCCGCCAGTCACAATTTGCTCACCGCGCTTTCAAGATTCGCGCGCTAATCAAGCAACGGTTTGGGAAAGATGTCATTGTGAAGCAGCTATTGGAAAGCTATTCTACAATCTTGGGCCAAGGCAAACTTTTATAATTAGAGATAAGACTAATGCAAATACAACATTCCACACTATGTATTGACCGCCAATCCAAGTAGATGCTCATGATTCACATCGCCCTTCTCACCGCCGTCCACACGCCCTTTGACGTGCGCATCTTTCACCGCGAGGCGCGCGCCTTAGCGGCCGCCGGCTACCAGGTCACCTTGCTCGCCCCGGCAGCTTTCCGCCGGGAGGAACGCGACGGCGTCAGCGTTATCGGCGTCTCGCACGTCCGCCATCGCTGGCAGCGTCCGCTGATCTGGAGGCAATTGTTGCGCGAAACGCGGCGCCTGCATCCCGCTGTCATTCACTTCCATGACCCCGAACTGCTGCTGCTCGTCCCCTGCTTCCGCCTGCTGTGGGGACGGCGCGTGAAAATCATCTACGATGTGCACGAATATTTTGTGGACGCCATCGCCGCCAAGCATTGGATTCCCCACCGCCTGCGTCCCCTGGTCGCGCGGATCGCGGGAAGGTTCGAACAATGGCTGGTACGCGGCGTTGACGGACTGCTTCTGGCAGTGGAAGGACAGCGGGAGCTCTATCCGCGCTTCAAAGGGCCGATCACCGTGCTCCGCAATCTGCCTGCTACCGAAATCTTCGAAGACGCTCACCCCCACCCGGTGCTGAATGTGCCAGGGCTGCGGCTGATCTACGTGGGGCTGCTCCTACCGCAACGCGGCATCCAAACGTTGCTGCAGGCCCTCCAGCAGCTGGATACCAACGGCGTCACAGATGTCACCCTGTTTCTCATCGGGCCGGCGACCTCGGCGGATTACCTCCGTGAGATACAGACCTTCGCCGCGGCCCATGGCCTGGAAGAACGCATCCGCTGGCTGGGAGCGATCCCCCACGACCAACTCAAACACTATCTCGTCAATGCCGACATTGGGCTCATTCCGGGCCAACCCACCCGGCAATACACCCGCCCGGCGCTCTCGACCAAACTCTTCGAATATCTGCTGTGCGGCCTGCCCCTCATCAGCGTGGATTACACCTACACCCGCCCCTTCATCGAAGAAAGCACTTGCGGGATCATCGTGGAAAATACCCCCGACTCCTTCGCCGCAGCGATTCAAGAGCTGCGTTCCGCCCCCGACATGAGACGCGCCATGGGCGCGCGCGGACGCGCCATGGTACTCACGCACTACACCTGGGAAACGGAACGCCCCAAATTACTCGATTTCTATCTGCAATTGTTGGAGGCCACCCCATGCTAACCATCCTCACCATCGTCGGCGCGCGCCCGCAATTCATCAAAGCCGCGCCCGTGAGCCGCGCCCTGCGCCGCACCGCCCGCGAGCTCCTCGTCCACACGGGCCAGCACTACGATTACGGCATGTCCGCCGTCTTTTTCGAGGAGCTCGCGCTCCCCGAACCCGACTACAACCTCGGCATCGGCTCTGGCTCACACGGCAAACAAACTGGCGAGATGCTCATTGCCATCGAAGAAGTGCTGCTCAGCGAGCGCCCGGACCGGGTGCTGGTCTATGGCGACACCAACTCCACGCTCGCGGGGGCGCTCGCGGCGGTGAAACTCCACATCCCCGTGGCGCACGTTGAAGCGGGCCTGCGCAGCTTCAACCGCGCCATGCCCGAAGAGCACAACCGTGTCCTCACCGATCACGCCGCCGACCTGCTCTTCTGCCCCACCCGGCACGCCGTGGACCTGCTCGCGCGCGAGGGGATCACACGCGGCGTCCATCTCACCGGTGACGTGATGCTGGACGCCTTCCTCTACAACACCGCCCTGGCCGAACAGCGCTCTACCATCCTGGACGCCCTGGGCCTGCAACCGCAAACGTATTATCTGGCCACCCTCCATCGCCCCGCCAACACCGATGATCCGGCGCAGCTGCAAACCCTGCTCGACACGCTGGCAGAACTCCCCTTGCCCGTGGTCTTGCCCCTGCACCCCCGCACCCGGCAGCGGATCGAGCTCCATGCGCTTGCTCCAAAATCCAAAATCCAAAACCTGAAAATCATCCCCCCGGTGGGCTATCTCGACATGCTCCTGCTCGAACGCCGCGCCCGACTCATTCTCACCGATTCCGGGGGCGTGCAGAAAGAGGCCTACATGGCCGGCGTCCCCTGCGTCACTTTGCGGGATGAGACCGAGTGGGTGGAAACGCTCGATACAGGATGGAACGTCCTCGTGGGCGCCGACCCCGACCGCATCCGCGCTGCCGTGCGCGACTTCACATTTTTTTTTATCTGAAGAAAATCCGTGAGCCAACCTTATGCGCATTCTCTACCTTTCCCAATACTTTCCGCCTGAAGTCGGCGCGACCCAGACCCGCGCCTACGAAATGGCCCAGGGCCTGCTCCGCGCCGGCCACCAGGTGACGATGCTCACCGAGGTGCCCAATCACCCCGAAGGCATCATCCGCCCTGAGTACCGGGGGCGTCTGATCGCACGGGAATCCCTCGACGGCATTGACGTCATCCGCGTCTGGGTCAAGACCGCGCCGGCCAAGACCTTCAAAACCCGCATGACGTTCTATCTGAGCTACATGCTCAACGCCGTACTGGCGGGACTGCTCCTGGCGCGCGGACGCTACGACGTCATCTACGCCACCTCGCCGCCGCTCTTCGTTGGAGGCGCCGCCCTGGTCCTGAGTCGCTTGCGCCGCACTCCCCTCGTCTTCGAGGTGCGCGACCTCTGGCCCGAATCCGCCGTGGCGTTGGGCGAGCTCCATAATCCGCGCTTCATCCGCTGGGCCACCGCCCTCGAAGAAGCCTGTTATCGTCGCGCGCGGCGCATCGTCGTCGTCACCGCAGGGATGCGCGCCCGGCTGATCGAACGCGGCATCCCCGCCGCCAAACTCGCCCTCATCCCCAACGGCGCGAACACCGAGCTCTTTCAGCCGCAGCCTCAAGCCGGGCAACAGATTCGCGCCGCGCTGGGACTGGAGGACAAATTCCTGATCGTGTACGCCGGCATACATGGCATCGCCCAGGGATTGGAGACGGCGCTGCTCGCCGCCGACCGCCTGCGCGCCGAACCCACCCTTCACTTCCTTTTCATCGGTGAAGGGCCGCGCAAGGCCGACCTGCAGGCGCTGAAGGCCCAGCTGCAGCTCCCCAACGTCACCCTGCTCGAAGCCCAACCGCGCGAGGCGATCCCCGCGTACCTCTCGGCGGCGAATGTGGCGCTCATCCCCCTGCGCCGCCTGGAGCTCTTCAAAGGGGCCCTTCCCTCCAAGCTCTTCGATGCGTGGGCCTGCGCCTGCCCGGTGCTGCTGAGCGTTGAGGGCGAGGCGCGCGCCGTCCTGGAACAGGCCCGGGGAGGCGTCTACTCCCCGCCGGAGGATGCCGAAGCGCTGGCGGAAGCCATCAGGCAGCTGGCGAATGATCCCGTCGCCTGCCGGCGCCTCGGCGAAAACGGCCGGACTTTTGTGGAAGCCCATTACTCCCGCCAGGCCCAGGCGCGGACTTTAGTCACATTGCTGGAAACGCTGTGTCAAATCAAATGATAACGTTACCGAAGTAGAGGTGTTCTCTAAAATGATAATGCTACCGAAGCGTGAGCCTGGCGGCACGTCGTCGTGGCCCGGTGGGCAGTGACGGCGCACGGTGGAGAGGCTGATGTGAGCCAGTTGCGCGCGCAGCGTGGGGGTGAGTAGCAATTCCCCATGGGCCGCCAGATACTCCGCTGTGGTCACCACTTGTGGGTGCCGGCGTTCGGCACAGACGTCATCGAGACTCTCGGCAATCACCGCCAGGGCCGCTTGTACCTCCGGGCCATACGTAGCGCTGCGTTCCGTGGAGCGCGGATGGCGTTGCAAATCTCCGCCAGGTTGCCGCAGTACGCTCTTGCGATGGAGCCCGGTGACGGCCACCATTTGATCCAACAAGGCGGTCTTGGTCTGGCGATCGGCTTCTTGGTACCGAGCGCGCATGATGCGCAAATACTTCAAGCGTTCGTCCAAAGTCAGCTGTTCTATTCCTGTTTTCATGTCTACCTCCGGTAACGTTTTCTTTTGGGAGAATCAGTCCCCCTTCGGTAGCATTTTACCTGAGAGAACGCGGCGTCTTGCCATCCAAGACGTTCTGCCTATAATCTTCATATTCGGAAGTGCGAAGAGTCAACGGTTTTTGTGAACCCTTGCACCGGGAGAAGATAGAGAATGAACGAGTCCATTCGAATTCGAGTCTGTCTGGCGATCGTAACGCAAGGGAAGGTCCTGCTCGTGCCCCATGGTACCAGGCGTCGAGGCAAATGAACAAAAATCAGATTTGATGCGATGACCGCACTCAGATTCCGGCTTCTCATCAGGATCCGGGTGGGTTGATCTCCAAAACGAGGTAGAACAACATGGACAAGTTTAACCGTCCCACAGGCACGCAGGACTTGCTGCCCGTCGAGCAACCCTATTGGGAATACGTCAGCAGCAGCGCCGCGGCGACCGCTCGCCGCTTCGGCTACGAGCGCATCGAAACGCCCATCTTCGAATCCACCGGGCTTTTCGCGCGCGGCGTCGGCGGCGCGACGGACATCGTCGAAAAAGAGATGTATTCCTTCCGCGATAAGGGCGACCATCCGCTCACCCTGCGCCCGGAGTTCACAGCAGGCGTCGTCCGCGCCTACATCGAAAATGGCCTCCACACCCTTCCCAAGCCGGTGAAACTCTTCTCAATCGGGCCGATCTTCCGCTACGAACGTCCCCAGGCGGGACGCTTCCGGCAGTTCCACCAGTTCAACGCGGAACTCTTCGGCATTCAGGACCCCCTTGCCGACCTCGAGAGCATGTTACTGGCGTGGGACCTCTACGCCGGCTGGGACTTCAAAGGGCTCTCGTTCCAGATCAACTCCACCGGTTGCCCCGCCTGTCGCCCCACTTACAGCGCCGCGCTGCGCGAGTATTACCAACAGCACCTGCACGAGATCTGCGACGACTGCAAACGCCGCCTGGAGACCAATCCCCTGCGCGTGCTGGATTGCAAACAGGAGCGCTGTCAGCCAGTGATCGCGGGAGCGCCCCAAAGTATAACGTACCTCTGCGCTGAATGCGCCGCGCACTTCGCCAGCCTGCGCAGCTACCTCGATGCGCTCGCGCGCCCCTACACCATCAACCCCCGCCTGGTGCGCGGGCTGGATTATTACACCAAGACCGTCTTTGAGGTGTGGGCCGAAGGCATCGGCGCACAGGCAGCCGTCTGCGGCGGCGGCCGCTACGATGGGCTGATCGAATTGCTTGGCGGCCAGCCAACGCCCGCGGTGGGCTTCGCCGCCGGCCTGGAGCGCATCATCCTGGTGATGAAAGCGCAGGGCCTCACACCGCCCCCCCTGCCCGTCCCCCCCGTCTTCATCGCCTTCTCCGGCGACGCCGCGCGTATCACCGCCATCCGCCTCCTCGTGGAGCTGCGCGCCGCGCACCTCGGCGCCCAGATCGCCATGGGGGGCAGCCTCAAAGCGCAGCTGCGTCAGGCCGACAAGTCCCAGGCGCGCCTCGTCCTCATCGCCGGCGAAGACGAGCTGGCGCGCGGGGAAGTGAGCCTCAAAGATTTGACGACGGGCGCGCAAACCGCCGTGCCCCTGGCTGAAGTCGCAGCGCGCATCGCCCGGGCGCTCGGCGCGCCCTGAGCGGGAGGGACGATGCAGACCATCGGCCTGATCTACAACCCCCGCGTGGAAACCTCCATCCCCTTGGCGCAAGAGATCGCCGCCTGGCTGGAGGCGCGTCACGTCAGCGCGTGGTTGTGTTCCACCCACGACAAACCCTCCGATAGCGCGTGCCTGGTGCGCAGCGACCTCCTCATCACCCTGGGCGGCGACGGCACCATCCTGCGCGCCGCGCCGCTGGCAGCGCCGTTGGGAATCCCCATGCTGGGCCTCAATCTGGGCCGGGTGGGCTTTCTCACCGAAGGCGATCCCGAACACTGGGTCGAAGTGCTGGAGCGCATCCTGGCCAACGAGGGCAGCATCGAAGAGCGGCTGATGTTACAGGTCACGCACCTGCGCGCCGGTGTGATGCAGGCCCGGGAATTCGCCCTCAACGACGCCGTCATCAGCCGGGGCGCGCTGGCCCGTACCGTCCATCTCCTCACGGCGATTGACGGCGCGGTGCTGACGGAATACGTCGCCGACGCGCTCATCCTGGCGACGGCAACCGGCTCCACGGCCTATTCCTACGCCGTGGGCGGGCCGATCCTCCCCCCCTGGCTCGACAACATCATCATCGCGCCCGTCGCGGCCCACCTGAGCCTCGATCGCCCCCTGGTACTCAACACGCAGGCCGTCATCGAGATCGCAGTCCGCACGACAATCCCCGGCATGGTGACCGTGGACGGGCGTCTGGCGGGCGAGCTGCTCGAAGGCGACTGCGTGCGCGTCGAACGCAGTCCGCTCAAAGCGCGATTCCTGCGGTTGCGCAGCCGGGCAGACTTCTACCGTACGCTGGTCGCCCGTCTGAGCCCCCGGAATCACAACGAGGCGGAGAGTTGAACACGCCGATGCCACAATTTTCGCAGGAACAGGAGCCACCCATGTCATCTGAAACGCCTGTAGAGGAGCCGCTTTTCTGTCGCCGCCATCCCCACACGGAGACGACGCTGCGGTGTTACCAATGCGGCGCCCCCATCTGTCACCGCTGCGCGCAACGCACGCCCGTAGGCTATCAGTGCCCTGACTGCAAACGGGGGATCAAACGGCGCTTCGAGCAGGCCCAGCCGCTCGATTATGGCATTGCCCTCGTGGTCTCGCTGATCCTCGGCGGTATTGCCGGCATGTCATTGCCGTTTCTGGGATGGTTCACCCTTTTCCTTTCCCCCCTCGCCGGAACCCTCATCGCCGAGATCGTCTGGCGCCTGGTGCGGCGGCGTTACAGCTCGCGTCTGTGGTGGATCGTCGCGGCCGGCATCGTCGTGGGGACTTTGCCTGCCATCGCCCTGCACGTGGTAGGGATGAGCGCAGCGGGTAGCGACGTCCCGACATCCGGCTGGTTGAGCCTGCTCTGGCCGCTCGTCCACATCGGGATGGCCGTAGGCACGGCCACCGCCCGGCTTAAATAAAGGAGCCGCGATGGCCCGCGTGCTGATGCTCACGCCGCAGCTGCCGTATCCCCCGCGCCAGGGGACGGCGCTGCGCAATTGGGGGCTTCTGCGCGGGCTGGCAGCGCATCACGAGCTGTGGCTGCTGTCTTTCGTCACGCCCGATCAGGCCGACGAGATGCCCCCCGCGCTGAGCACGCGACTCAAAGGCGTGGCGGCGATCCCTCAGCCGACCCGCGCGCCTTTCCAACGGCTGCGCGACCTGCTCACCTCGCGGAAGCCCGACCTGATCTTCCGCCTGCGCAGCGCCGCCTTCGAAGCGCAGCTGCAAGATTGGCTCGACGCGCAGCCCTTCGATTGGTTGCTCGTCGAAGGCCTCGAGCTCACGCTGGCGCTGGAACGTGTGTGGGCGCGTCCCCACCCGCCCCGCGTGGCCTTCGACGCTCACAACTGCGAGTATTTGCTCCAACAGCGCGCATTTCAAACGGACCTGCGTCACCTGCGCCGCTGGGTGGGCGCGGCGTATTCGTGGCTGCAGTGGCGGCGCCTGCGGCGGCATGAGGCGGCCATCTGCCGCCGGGCCGAGCTCGTGACGGCGGTCTCCACGGCCGACGCCGCGGCGTTGCAGCGCCTCGCGCCGGGAATCACGCCGCTCGTCATCCCCAACGGCCTCGAGGTGGCGGAATACACCCGCTGGGAAGAGGCCGCCCCGCTCCAACAGCCCGCCTTCGTCTTCACCGGCACGCTGGATTTCCGGCCCAACGTGGATGGCGCGCTCTGGTTCGCGGCTGAAGTCTGGCCCCGCATCCGCGCCGCCCTGCCGGAGGCGCACGCCTACCTCGTGGGGCAGCGCCCGCATCCCCGCCTGGACGCGCTGCGCGCCGTGCCCGGCGTCGTCATCACCGGCGCTGTCCCCGATACGCGCCCCTACCTGCGCGCGGCGACGGTCTACGTCGTACCGCTGCGGGTAGGAGGCGGCACGCGCTTCAAAATCCTGGAGGCCGCCGCGACGGGCCGGGCCATCGTCTCCACCACGCTGGGCGCCGAGGGGTTCCCGAACGTGGAGCAAGCCGTGACGCTGGCAGATGACGCCGTCGCCTTCGCCGAAGCCTGCATCACCCTGGCGCGGGACCCGGCGTTGCGGCAACGCCGCGGGGCACGGGCGCAGGCCTTCGTCCGCGCCTATGATTGGGACACCCTGCTCCCACCGCTCATCGCACGGTTGGAGGGGAGTGCTGGACAACACTTCGAGAGCGGCTATACTGAAGAAGACGCCAGGTACGGCTGCACGTCATCCAAGGATGAAAATGTGCGGTAACTGTTCAGCCCGGCGCCAGGCAGCCAGACGACGATGGATGAACCTTTGTGACCTGGAGCTTTTGCCCCACCCCCTGCCCCCTCCCCAACGGCGCATACGCCGTTGGGGAGGGGGGAAAAAATAAGGGGGCTTTGCAGGCGGGCTACGCCCGCTTGCAAAGCCCCACAAAAAAAGTTCCCCTTCCCCCGTGCAGCGCGGGGGGAAGGGGAAGGGGATAGGGGGCAAAAATTGATTCTTAATCTTCAGCAACTGTCAGGAAATATTCCGTTTTTTTAGTCAGTGGCTGAACAGTTACCCTGTGAGCCATAACCCGTGAGCAGCGACGGCGACGGCTCACCGGTTCGACACGAGCCCACCGCGCTGAAGCGTGGTGTTTGAGGACGTAGCAGCCCCGGGGGCCAGGAATTTCTCATCTTATCCGTGAAATTCGTGTTCATTCGGGGCCATTTTCGCAGGAGGTTAGCGTTATGTCACACAAGGATTTCACCGGGCGCGGCAAGGTCGCCATTGTGCGCACCAGTCCGCAGACCGTCCTGGAAGATTACGCCCGGCTGATGGAGCTGGCCAATTACCGCTCGGTGTTGCCGCCGCAGTATCCGACCCTGCTCAAGATCAACATCTCATGGCAGACGTGGTATCCCGCGTGCTCCACCGCCCCCTGGCAGCTCGAGGGAGTCATCCGCAAGTTGCAGGCCGATGGATATACCCGCCTGCTCGGCGTCCACAACGACACGGTGGTCGTGGATACGAGTGACGGGGAACGCAACAACAAGCAGAAATACGTCACCGATAAGTACAACGTGCCCTGCGTCTACATCTACAAGCCCGAAGTCAAATGGGTGCCCTATCAGCCCAAAGCGCCCTTCCTGGTACTCGATAAAATCTATCCCGAAGGCGTCACCATCCCAGAAGTACTGATCGGGAACAACATCATCCAACTGCCGACGGTGAAGTGTGTCCATCCGGCGACCGAGATCATGCTCGGCGATGGCAGTGTGACACGCATTGGGGATCTGGTAGAAGCCCGCTTGAAGCAAGGCGCGATTCCCCTCCTGGAGGCCGACGGCGACTTACGTGTCCCGGCCGCCGTCACGCTCTTTGGCCTGCAAGCGTGGGGCGCCGAACCGCAGTCAACCGCCTTCTTCTGGCGCACTCCCGCCAACGGACAGCCGTTGTGGCGCGTACACACCCGAACCGGGCGCGAGGTCACCGTCTCCGGCGAACATCCCTTCCGCACCCCCACCGGTTGGCGCAAGGCCTCAGAACTGCAGGTCGGGGATCGCATCGCCATCCCCCGGCGCCTGCAGGTGCCGGGCGTCAGTCAGCCTCTGCCCCAGGCCACACCGGATTTGGAGGACGTCACCACCATACGTGTGGAGGACATCCCCTTCCGCCCCGGCTACCGCTATCCGGTTGAATATCAACGCGAGGTCGTCCAGGCCTATCTCGACGGCAGCTCGCTGGAGGAGCTCGCCGCGGCGCGCAACGTTCCGTGGCTGGCGCTCCAACACATCCTGAAGCGCTACGACATTCCTCAACGGCACGTGGAGGCCAGGACCCGCTTCCCTGAACAAACGTCACCTGCATTTTGGCGTTGGATGGGCTATTTCCTGGCCAGCGGCTGGGTTCGCCCCATGCGCGTCACCTGTCGTTTCTGGTGGACTCACAGCGACCCGGCCCTGCGCGACGACTTCTTCCAGTTGACCCGCGAGCTCTTTGGCCTTGAGGTGACCTGTCGCCCTCACAGCCACGATTGCTATGTGGACAGCGTGCAGCTCCGCGACCTCTTCGTGGCCCTGGGGCTGCCGATCCCCCTCCAACCCGCCAACAAGCGCTTGCCGGCCCTGCTGTTCCGCTGCCCCGATGAGGAAATTGCGGCCTTCCTCAATGGCTACCTGGATGGCAAGGGGAGCATGGGAAGAAGGGACGGCCTGCATGTCCTCTCCAACAGCGAAGTCCTGGCAAATCAGCTGCAGCTGCTCCTCACCCGTTTGGGGATCGTCGCCTTCCGCAAGGCGCTCCCCCCTCACGCGGGCCGTGCCACCATGGCCCCCAAACGCCACACAGAGATCAACATCTACGGAGATGAATTGCTGACGCTGGCGCAATGGGTACACTTTCGGGTCCGCCACAAGCAAGAACAGTTCGAGGCACTGATCGAACACCGCAAATCCGGTCGGCGTCTCAGCGATTGGGACACCATCCCCGTAGATCCGGGACAATTCCAGCGGGTGCGCCAGGAACTCGGCTTCACACAGGCAGCCACGGGACATATGTACTGGGTTAACGCCATCGAACACGGGCGGCTTCAACCCGTGCGCCCGGTGATGGACTATTTCATCGAGCTCTTCCGCCAGGCCGACACCGAGGGACGCTATCGGGAGGACATCGAAGCGCTGGCGACACTGGCCCACCCGGCGATTGCCTGGGATCATGTCACCGCCGTCGAGACCATCGCCTCGGACACGCCCTATCTGTACGACTTCACCATGGAGACCACCCCCAGCTTCGTGGGGAATGGCATTTTCCTGCACAACACGCACGTCTTCACGACCATCACCGGCGCGATGAAAAACGCTTTCGGGGGCCTGCTGGGACGCAAACGGCACTGGACCCACAGCGTGATTCACGAGACGCTGGTGGATCTGCTGATGATTCAGCAAGACATTCACCCCGGGCTCTTCGCGGTGATGGACGGCACGTTCGCCGGCGACGGCCCCGGCCCACGCGCCATGCACTGGCACGAGAAGAACGTGCTGTTGGCGTCGGCGGATCAAGTCGCCATTGACGCCACCTCGGCCATGCTCCAGGGCTTCGATCCCATGAACATCCCCTTCATCCGTATCGCGCACGACCTGGGCCTGGGGGTCGGCAATCCGCAGGAGATCGAATTCGTCGGCGACGTAGAGGCGACGCAAGAACGATGGAACTTCGTGCAGGAAGACACCTTCGCCAGCCGCGGGCAGAAAATGATCTATCACGGGGCGCTCAAACCGTTCGAGGAGCTGCTGCTGCGCGGGCCGCTCGTCCCCTGGTCCTACTTCGCCAGCAACTTCTATCACAACGTCTACTGGTATCCCGTGGTAGGGCGCAAGCGGGTACAGGAAGCCCTCAAGACGCCGTGGGGACAGCTCTTCAGCAGCTACGGCGCGGAGGCCGGGTTGGAAGGGGCCGTGCTCCCCAGCGTGGAGACCAAGACGCTGCTGCAAGGCGCGGCAGTTCTGGGGGGCATGGGTCTGGCACTCGGCGGGGTGGGTGCGCTGTTGTCCCGCCGCCGCAAATCCTGAGCACGGCAACCTGACGGGAGGCGTCTATGGAGGTTCTGAGCATTCTGCTTCTCAGCTTTGTCCCGATGCTGATTTACGCGGCCGTGCTCTGGTGGCTGGACCGCTTCGAGAAGGAGCCGCTGTATTTGCTGGCGTTGGCTTTTCTGTGGGGCGCGGTGCCTTCCGTCCTCCTGTCCGTGATTTTCGAAGTCATTTTCGACGTGCCTATCACCATGCTTTCCGGCAGCACCCTCGCCTACGAACTGCTCGGCGGTTCCGTCGTGGCGCCGCTGATCGAAGAAGGCACCAAGGCGCTGGCGTTGCTCATCCTGTTTCTCTTCTTCCGTCGGGAAATTGATAGCCCCCTCGACGGGCTGGTCTACGGCGGCATGGCGGGTTTCGGCTTCGCGGCGGTCGAAAATGCCTTCTACCTCTTCGGGGCCTACGGGGAAGGCAGCATGGCCGACGTCACCTCCCTGGCGCTCCTGCGCGCGGGGCTTTTTGGACTGAATCACGCCATGTACACCGGTTTCACGGGGTTGGGGATCGCCCTGGCGCTGGAGATGCGCTCCCCCTGGCTCAAGGGGCTGCTGCCGCTGCTGGGATTTGGCCTGGCGATGGCCGCCCATGCGTATCACAACACCTTCGCCACGTTCACCGGCTACGTGGAAAGCCCGGCGCCCCTCGTGCTCGCCGCCGTAGGGGATTGGATCGCCATCGTGTTTTTATTCGGCGTCATCCTCGCCTCCCGCTTCTTGGAGCAACGGCACATTCGCCGCTTCATGGAGCGTTACGCCGACAGCCTGCAATTCCGCGAGGAAGAGATCGCCGTGCTCACCTCGCCGTGGCAGCGCTGGCGGGTTCAGGCTCAAGCCCTGTTCACCGGCAACCTGCAGCACTGGCGCAAGGTCGTGCACTATTTCAACACCATCACCGAAGCCGCTTTCGCCTTCCACCGGGTGCAAGGAGGCGACGCCAAAGCCGACCCGCGTCTGCAGCAACTGGAGCAGGAGATCGTCGCGTTGCACATGGCCGCCTGAAAGCAGCCTGAAGTTTGCGTCACATTTTCCATGCAAATGATTTTGAGATTTACTGATTTTCTAAGCAGAGGCTATGACAACTCTCTTCTCACTATTTGCGAAGGAGACGCCATGTGCTGGCGCACATCATCCAAAAATGAAAATGTGCGATCATTGTTCAGCCTGGCCTCAGGTAGCTCGATGGCAATAGATGAACCTTTGTGAGCTGTAGCTTTTGCCCCTCCCCCTGCCCCCTCCCCAACGGCGCAGACGCCGTTGGGGAGGGGGGAAAAAATAAGGGGATTTTGCAGGCGGGCGTAGCCCGCCTGCAAAATCCCACAAAAAAAGTTCCCCTTCCCCCAGCGCAAGGCGCTGGGGGAAGGGGCCAAGGGATAGGGGGCAAGAATTGATTCTCAATTTTCAGCAGTCGCAAGAAAATCTTGTGTTTTTAGTCAGTGGCTGAACAGTTACTGTGTGAATTGTGAGCTATGAATCGTGATCGAAAGCTGCGACGGCTCTCTTCTCACGACCCGCTGATCTCTATTTTTAGGAGGAACAGACATGGACGAGTTGGTAAAACTGGTAGCACAGAAGACGGGAATCCCCGAAGCGCAGGCGAAGATCGCCGTGCAAACCGTGATCGGTTTTTTGAAGGAGCGGCTGCCGGCCCCGCTCGCCGGGCAGATTGAAGGCCTGCTGAGTGGGAAGCAGACGGCCGAGGCTCTCAAGGGCCTGGGAGGGCTGCTGGGCGGCAAATAGTCGCGCGTGAAAGCATCAACCCTGGCTGCGGGGACAGGCTCTGCCCCTGCCATGTCGCATGCCCCGTCCCCCTGCAGACCCTTCCGATTGCACAACGCCATTCAGCCTTATCCCTGGGGCAGTCGCGGCGCTGAGGCGTTCATCCCCCGCCTGCTGGGTCTCCCTGCCGCACCGGAGCAGCCCTATGCGGAGCTGTGGATCGGCGCCCATCCTCACGCGCCATCGCGCGTGTTTTTCGGCGACGAGCCGCTTTCCCTGGCGACGCTCATCGCCAGAGAGCCCGTCGCCATGTTGGGCGCTACCGTCGCCCAGCGCTTCGACAATCAGCTGCCCTTTCTCTTCAAGGTGCTTTCCGCCGCGGAGCCGCTCTCCATCCAGGCGCACCCCGATAAGGTTCAGGCAGAGCGCCTCCATGCCCGCGACCCGCAGCACTACCCCGACGCCAATCACAAGCCGGAAGTCGCCATCGCCCTCGACCGCCTCACCGCGCTGGCGGGGCTGAAATCGGCGGAGGAGCTGCGCGCGACGCTGACGGCCTATCCCGAAATCGCCGCCTTCATGGGCGAGGCCGGAGCCGACCCGCGTGAGAGCTTCATCACGCTGATCCGCCAGGCGCTCGCCGCTCCGCAGGCGCTAAGCGCGACCTCCCGGCGCCTGGCGGCGCGATTGGAGCAGACGCCCCCGCCGCGCCCTGAAGCCGAAACCCTCTTCCTCACCCTGCGCCTGACCTACGGTGACGCGGATGTGGGGCTGCTCGCGCTCTTCTACCTCAACCTCATCCACCTTGAAGCGGGAGAAGGACTTTACCTGCCGGCAGGCGTCCCCCATGCCTATGTGCACGGCAATCTCGTGGAGTGCATGGCCAGTTCCGACAACGTCGTGCGCGTGGGGTTGACCCACAAGTTCAAGGATGCCAGGGCGCTGCTGGAAATCCTGGCCCCGGCGGTCGGGCCGTTGCCGGTGTTGCGGCCTGAGCCAGAGGCGCCGGAGGTGAGTTATCCCACGCCGATGGCGGAATTCGAGGTGCGCCGGCTGGCGCTGGAGATGGGAGCGCGCCGCGCCATGGGGCCGCGCTCCAGTGTGGAAGTCTACTTGCTGACAGAAGGCCGCCTTCAGGTCAGTTGGAGCGACGGGGAGGAAATTTTTGCCCGCGGGGAAAGTTTTCTCATCCCCGCGTGTTTGCCCGCCTGGCAACTCACCGCGCTGGAGAAGACCACGCTCTTCAAGGTAAGCGTCCCCGCATGAGAGAGCCTCTCAAAACGCCCGCGAGCACGGGGGTCAGACTTCCGTGCCCGCGGTGCTAAAGCGGCTCTTATTTGTGATATTTCTCCCCGCTGAGCAGCGTCATGGAGCGGTAGAGCTGCTCCAGCAGGACAACCCGCGCCAGTTCGTGGGGCAGAGTGAGCCGCGAGAGAGCCAGCTGCTCCTCGCAGCCGGCGAGCACTTCGGGAGGCAGGCCCAGCGGCCCGCCGATCAGCAACGCGATGTGCCCCCGCAGTTCCAGTTGCTGTCCCAGCCATCGCGCCAGAGTCGGGCTATCGCGCTGTTCCCCCGTCGGCGTGAGCGCAATCCGCAGGTGCGCCGACCGCGCCGCCTCCAGCAGCGACGCCCCCTCCCGCTGCAAAGCCACGGCGTCGGGCACACTGCCAACCATGTCCCTCAACTCGACCAGGCGCACCGTCACATAGCGCTCCAGGCGTCCCAGATATTCCTCCTGAGCCGCCTGCCAATGCGGGACGCGGATTTTGCCCACCGCAAGGATGTCAATCTGACCGGGGAAACGGGGCATAAGTCAATATTCCCCATGACCCATCCCCGCCTGTCACAAGCCACCGCGGGTGACGGCCGCTTCCTGCACCTGGGCGAGCAGCGATTCGGCGCGAGTGAGGAGCTGCGCCACCTCGCGTTCCCACGCGCTTTTGAGCGCCTGATCCTCGATGGAGACGGCGTTGATGCGCACGTTCAGCGCCGCGCCCTGAATGCTCGCCATGGACATCCACGCCGCGCTCGCCGCATCGGAAACGGCGTTCACGTTGCCCTTGCGCGCCACAGTGAGCGCCAGCTCCAACACCTGGAGCGCCTCGCGCGCGGTCGCCAGGGGAACTTCTGCCGCGTTGAGGGTGGCCTTCTGAATCGCGGCAGCGCGCGTCGCCTGCTCCTCCGCCGTGTCCTTGGGCAGTTTGAACGCCGCCATGACCGCGTCGAAAGCCGCGGCGTCCTCATCCATTCGCGCGGTGAGTGCGGCCCGCAGCTGTTCCGCCTTAACGATCAGCGCGGTCAGTTCCGCCTCCACGGCGGCATACTTGCGCTTGCCCACCGTCAGCCGCGCCACCATCGCCGCTAACGCCGCACCGAGCGCGCCCGCCAGCGCCGCCACCGAACCGCCGCCCGGCGTAGGGCTGTTCGCCGCCACGGCTTCCAGGAAGCCCAGGGGCGCGCCCTCATCCAGCGCAGCAAGTTTCCGCTCGATGATCTGCTCCGGCGTGAAGAGGTCGAGCTGCAAATACCACTGCGCCGCGTCCACCAACGCCTGCTCCGGCACCAGCCCCACCAACTCGGTGTGCGTGACCGTGACGCCGTAACGCGCCGCCTCGCATTTCACCGCCTCCAGTACCCGGAACATCGGCGTCTGCGTGAAATCGGTGAGGTTCATGGAGACCTGCGCCTGCCCGGCGACCAGCACTCCCATTGCCTTGACGAAGCGGAACCCGCCATTGGAATGGCGCAGCGCGCGGGCAATGCGATTGGCGATGGCGACGTCCGTCGTGTTGAGGTAGGCATTGAAAGCAATGAGATAGGGGCGCGCGCCGATGATGGTCGCGCCGGCCTTGCCCACCCTCGCCGGGCCCCGATCGGGAGCGCGCTCCGGCTTGACGCCGATCTCCTTCTTGAGCAGCTCGTACTCGCCGCGCCGCACGTCCTCCAGGTTGACGCGGTCCGGGCGCAGGGCGGCGGCCTCGTAATGATACACGGGGATGCCCAACGTCTCTGCCACCCGCTGCCCCAACCCGTGGGCGAGCGCGACGCACTCTTCCATCGTCACCCCGCTGATGGGCACAAAGGGCACCACATCGGTAGCGCCCAGGCGGGGATGCGCCCCCTGATGGACATCCAGGTCAATCAGTTCCGCCGCTTTGGCGATGCCCTGGAAAGCGGCTTCCTGCACGGCGACGGGCGGACCGATGAGCGTGACCACGGAGCGGTTGTGATCGGCGTCAGATTCCACGTCCAGCACCCGCGCATCCGGCACGGCGCGCATGGCCGCCACGATCGCCTCAATCACCTCGGGACGGCGACCTTCACTGAAGTTGGGGACACATTCGACGAGCGGTTTCAATGATCTTCCTCCTTGGGGGATGCGCCAGCCAGGTCAGCAGATTCCTGTGGCAGCGCCGGGGGCGCGTCCACCGTTTTTTGTTCTTCCTCGGGCTTCCACACGCTGACATGGACGCCGGTCAACGCCGCCGTGTGCTCTTCCACCAAATCTGTCGGGCACAGGTCCACAAACAGGCGCAGCCCGATGAACAGGATAGCCAGGTCATCCAGCTGCCCCAGGCCCACCGCCAGGTCAGAGACCAGGTCTATCGGCGAGAGCAAATAAGCCAGGGTGAGAAAGGGTACAATCTTGGTGGTGGCGGGGACCCGGGAGTCGAGCAACAGACGCCAGGCAAGTTGGAATTGCCGAAAGAAATCCTTAAGCCAGCTCAACACAGCGCCGGGTTCATTTGACGGCGGCGTCGGGGAACCAGATCGTTGTATGCTCATAGTACCCTCCTTCCAAAATAGAGATCAGCGAGTCAGCAGTCAGCGAATCAGCGAATCAGCGAAAAAATCACTTGCGTGACAAAGGTACCGCCACTGACTAAAAAACGGAAAATTTCCTGGCGACTGCTGAAGATTGAGAATCAACTTCTGCTCCCTATCCCCTGGCCCCTTCCCCCCGCGCAAGGCGCGGGGGGAAGGGGAACTTTTTTTGTGGGGTTTTGCAGGCGGGCATAGCCCGCCTGCAAAACCCCTTATTTTTTCTCCCCCTTCCCAACGGCGCCGGCGCCGTTGGGAAGGGGGCCGGGAGAGGGGCAAAAGTTGCAGCCTACAAAAGTTCATCCATCGCCGTCAAGCTACCTGACGCCAGGCTGAACTATGACCGCACATTTTCATTCTCGGATGATGTGCGCCAGCACCTGGCGTCTCTGCGAAAATAGAAACCGTGCCGGTGCCCACGTTCACACTTCGCACATTCGCGTTCACACGTTGCCTGACGCTCGCAGACCAGACGCCGCCTTCATTATAGTCACGGCCTGCCAGACGGCAAATGTCGCGCAGCGCGGCCCAGGAATGAGTTGGATTGACAGAATTGACAACACAGATACGCTATAAGTACGTAGCCGTGCTGTTGCCAGTTGCATGTCTGTCCAGACAGAAAGTGAGGAGATGCCATGGCCACTCAAGTTTGTCCGTTTTGCGGGACCGAAAATCGCGCTGAGGCGCGGCATTGCCGTCAATGCGGACGTCCGCTGCTCCAAGAGGCGCCCCCTCCGCCCCCTGTCGCCGCGGCGACTTGCCCGGCGTGCGGGGCATCCCTCAGCCCCGGCGCGCGTTTTTGTCCTCGCTGCGGAACCGCGGTGACAGGAGAAGCCCCCCGTCCGGCCATACCCCCTGCGCTAGCAGTTCCCCCGTCCTTGCCGCCGACGCCGCCCGCTTATGGAGCCGCGGCGGAACCGGCCCCGACTCAACCCTCAAAAAAGCGCTTTCCCGTCCTGCCGGTCGCGCTCGGCGTCGGGGCCCTCTTGCTGTGCCTCTGCGTCGTCGGGGTGATCGTCGTCACGCAGTTCAAAGACCAATTGCCCTGGGTGACTCAGCCCACCGAGACGCCGATCGTCGTCACTGAACCGCCCAGCGCTACGCCGGAGCCGCGTCCGACAGACACCCCCACGCCGGAAGTGGTCCGGCGCGTGGAGCGGTGGGCCTTGCGAGAGCGCGGCGGCGCGTCCCCGGGGCTGCTGTTCGTGCGGCCCGATTGCCCAACGTGCGATGTGCGCGCTGACGTCTTCCGTCCGCTCCTCGACACCATTGAACTCGGCGGCGATCGTCTCTACTATTGGGATGAGCTGCTGGAGAAAGCGTGCTACGTCACTCCCGATAACGCCGTGCATGAGATTCCAGCCCCGGCCGGTGCCCTGCCTGATTTTGAAGTCGCGCCCGATGCCAGTCAGATCGCGTGGAGCGTCTCCGACACCGATGATGCCGGCGTCACCACGCGCATCGTCCTCAGCGACGGCGAGGGCGAAGGAGCGCGCGTGGTCACTGAAAAGCGCTTCACCCACGAGGAAGGGCCCCGCAACCTGATTCCCTTCGCCTGGAGCCCGGACCTGCGCACCCTTTACGTCGCCCAGCGGTACTGGGGGATAGGCGGCTACATCCTCTTCGACATCCTCCCCGAGCCGCTGACGCTGGATGTGGCGACGGGGGAGCTTCGCTCGCTGAACATAACGGAGTGCAGTCTGGTGGCGCTCTCGCCTGATGGGAACACCCTGGCATACCTGGTGGAGGCGGACGATCATCACGACCTGGTACTGCGCGACCTGCGCACCGGCAACGAACAGCGCGTTGCGGGAACGCCGGGGTATCACCAGGCCGGCGATCTCCTCTTCTCGCCGGATAGCCGCTATCTGGCGTATGCCGAAGCGCTGGGGACTCCCGAAAGTGAGGCCTTCTCCCTGCGCCGCGTGGAGGTGGCAAGCGGCGCGGTCGTAACCCTGATCGCCGATGAGCGCACGGATGAGTTCGGCGTCGCCGGCTGGGTGGGGAACGAGGCCGGCGGCTTCGACATTGTCATTGTTGGCCCGCAGGGCAGCGAGCGCGTCAGCGATGGCGGGCGGAGCCTGATCTCAGAACACACGTTTGTGGGCAGCTGGATTGAAGAGCCGTGAGTCAGGACTCAACGTGCGAAGGTGGGCACGTGCGAAGGTGTGAACGCCTTCTATTCGCCATTCGCTGATTTTCGAGAGCCCGGGAATGCCAGACTTTGAAGGCGTGCGCGCGTATCTGCTGGAGCTGTTGGCGCGCAACTTGCCGCCCGATCTTGCCTATCACGGGGTGCATCACACACGCGATGACGTGTTGCCCGCCGCTGAACGGCTGGCAGCGCAAGCCGGGCTCGATGCAGAGCAGGCGCTGCTGCTGAAGACCGCCGCGCTCTACCATGACGCGGGATTCCTGCACCGGTACGCTGATAATGAGACATGGGCCGCTCACCTCGCCGGGCAGACCTTATCCCAGTTCGGCTACGCCCCCGAACAGATTGCGGACATCCAGGCGCTGATTGAGGCGACTCGCATGCCCCAACACCCACAGGGGCTGCTCCAGGAGCTGCTCTGCGACGCCGACCTGGATTCCCTGGGCCGCGAGGATTTCCTGGAGACCAGCCACAACTTGCATCGGGAACTCGAGGCGCACGGCGCTTCCATGCCGTTGAAGGAATGGTATCGGCGGCAGCTGGACTTTCTTTCCACGCACCGGTATTTCACCGCGGCAGCCCGTTCCCTGCGCGATGCGGGGAAACAGCGAAACATCACCGAGCTCCAACGCCGCCTCGCAGAACTCTGATCAGGACACGCACCAGGCCCTGCGACGCGACGGCGCACAGAACGCGGAGATGTGATCCAAATGCGCCGCCTCTTTTAGAAACGACGCCCCTCCTTCTGCTCTCCCCCCAAAAAAAGCCCGGGGCCGATACAAGCGGCCCCGGGGGAAGAGCTCTTGAAAAGAGCCAGGCCAGCGGCTTAGCGCCGTCTGCGCCACCAGACCACGAAGCCCAGGCCCAAGACGCTCAGAAGCGCCAGGCCGCCCCACTGCACGGAGGGGCCAGCCGTCAACGCCGCCAGGGTGATGGCAGAGGGAGTGAATTGCCAGGCGTAGTCCTCCACCTCGCCATCACTGACCCCACCCGTAGGCTCGGGCGTCCCGCCGGTCGGATAGAGCCGGAAGCGCGCGTTGACAGGCGCGCCCGTGGTGTAGACCGACGGAATAGTGATTGCCAGCGAGTTATCGCCGGTGACGATGGAGTCCTGGAAGCCCAGCTCGCCCAGATCCCCAAAGTCCCCATCGCCGTTCCAGTCGAACCACGCCGCCAGGAAGCCCGTCGCGCGGACCACGTTGCTGCCCATGGTCACGGTGAGATGCACCGTCGCATCCGGCGTCCAGTACTCGCCTGAAGCACGCCTCACGCCATCATCGGTGTCATCCGAGGGCACGCTCTCATCCGTGACGCCGGTCCCAAGCCACACCGTATGAGGAGGAGTGTGCCAGGCCACGCCGTAGACAGAGTCGTCACTGTAATCCGCGGCAAGCAGATTCAGATCCCACTGCGTTTCGGCAGGCAGACTGCCAGGATTGTCCGTGTTATGGGTCACCACGTTCGTCAATGGCGAAACGGTAGCCTCAGCATTGACCGTCGCCTGGTAGGTGATGAGGACGGGGTCCGTCGTAGGAATGTACCAGTCGAAGCAGATGGCCATGCCGTTCTGGAGCGTGTCGAGCGCCGCGTCATCGAAGGCATACTTGAGCCCGGCCGTGCCTGTCGCATTCTCAATGCCGATGGTGCCGTAAGGAATAGGAGTATCCAGGGCGATGTTGTCGTAGGCGAAGACAAGGTCCGGATCGCCCAGGGTGGGATCGGCCGTGCGCCATGCAAAGACCTCAAAGTCAAGGGTCTGTGTCGAATCACCCCATGGTTGCACGTCATCGTATTCAATGACGGCGCCGCCGGTAGTCCCGCCAAGGGTGGCCAGGCTCACGCCGCGGTTGGCCGGCCCATCATAGATGATTTCCCAATCGTTCCAGAACATCGCCAACAGGTTGTTGGGATCGGCAGGATTGGGGATGTCCTCATTGATCCAGGGAGTCGTGCCCGGGGTAGAATCGAAGAACGCCATGCCGTCATCGGTGAAATCCATGCCGGTATAGGCGCTGCCCCAGTAGGTAAAAGGATCTCCAGTGGCAAAAGCGCCGTACCACTGGGTGTCGCCGAAGATGGCAGAGTTAGCCGAGATGCCAAAGGCCTGCAGGTTGAGATAGGCCCCGCTGTTCGCCGACGGCACCGCGCACGCCGCATTGTCAAGGCTGGTCGTCATCAGATACTGCGGCGTCGGCGCATACATCGTCCCGCTCCACGTCAGCATGTTGCCCGTCACATTCACCACACCCGCCGTCGCCGAAGCGGAACCGGGGACGTAGGTCAGGCCGGTAGGAAGGGTGTCGGTGAGCCAGTAGGTTAGATCCACCGGCGTGACGTTGGGCTGCACGGTGAGGGTGTAAGTCACAGTGTCGCTGAAGGCAGCGGTATCGGTCGAGGCCGTCTTGGTCACATCATCCTCGTGCCGGATGAGGTTCACCGGGATGACGCCGATGTCGCCCTCATTGCCGGGCGCGCTGCCCAGCGAGAACGCGCCGTACCAGCGGTCGCCCGCGGCCATGGCGGGTTCATCCCAGAAGAGCTGCAGGTCGAAGGGGTCCATCAGCGGCACACTGTCGGGGCCTTCGAGGACCATGTTGCCCGCGTCAGTGCCGGGGACGATGCCCACGGCTAACGTGATAGCGTCGGGCTGTTCCGCCGATCCCTGCCAGTTCTGCACGATGACGAGATAAGTCCCGGCATCGGGATCGTTGAGGTTACAGTACTCGCTCCACGAGGGGGTGCTGCTGACGCAAACTTCGGCGAATGATCCTCCACCCACGTCATAGAGCACGAAGAGATCCACGTCGGGGGCTTCGGAGGCCGTGATTTCGGCTACGAATCGTTTGGCGCCAGCGGGGACGGTAAAGAGGTCATAGTAAACCTGGCTCAGATCGTCGTAAGGATCCCCGTTGGTAGGATCCTGCAAGAGGGAGAAGTCGTACAGGTCGGCCGGCGTCAGCCCGAAGGACTCGACGGTCAGGGTGAGGATTTCGATGGCCTGCAGGCCTTCGATCATCTGCGAACCGGCATTGCGGCGCGTGTGGACCTCAACCAGGTCAGGCAACACACCCGAAGTGGGCACGACCGCTACCGGCAGATGGAGCACGGGGCTGCCATCATCGGGGGTCAGGATGACCGTCCCGAAGAGCCATTCGCCGTCCGTTTCGCCGCTCACGTCCGCCGTGAACTCCACCAGCTGGGTTCCATCAGCGGCCACGGTGAAGCTCGCCGGATTGGCAGCCAGGGCAATATCGCCGGTGAAGGAAACCGTCCAGGTGATCACCTCGCCGGTGGTATTGCGGAAAGTGCGCTCCCAGGAGCATTGCTGGAGGCAACTGGCGTTCGCCAGACTGGCGAGGTTGAGGGTGGTGGGATCGCCGCCCACGGCGGGATCGGCGTCCTCATAATGGGTCGTGGTCTCATCGAGCACGAGGCCCGCCAGAGCTGCGCCGGTGAGGTCGAGCCGGCCCGCGCCCACGTCAAAGGGATCCGCCGGGGTCGCCTCGTCTTCCTTCAGCAGGTTCGACGTCCAGCTGGTCAGCATCAACGCGGATTGCACCTCCGCCGGCGTCCAATCAGGATGCACCGCGCGGATCAGCGCTGCCGCGCCCGCGACGTGAGGGCTGGCCATCGAGGTGCCGCTCATCAGGCCGAAGGCATCCGCGTCGCCCGCATACGCCGCGAGGATGTTCGTGCCGGGCGCCATAATATCGGGCTTGAGCACATTCGCGTTGACGTTGGGCCCGCGCGAGCTGCTGTCATTCATGACGTCGCCCCAAGCGGCATTATGGATGATGGGAGAAGCAGTGAGGGTCGCGGTGTAAACATTGACGTCGCTGTCCACCAACCAGGCGCGCAACAGCTCCGCGTTGTCATAGGTGACGTGCGTGCCGGGCATGCCCAGATCGGTGGCATAGGTCTGCGAGCCAGTAGCGGCAGTATTGGCGATGATCACGCCGCCGGCGCCTGCCGCCCGCACATGCGCGGCCTTATCCACCAGATAGTAGATCCCCCGATCGCAGACGACAATTTCGCCGTGCCAGGTACCAGGGGGGAAGGGATTGGTGGGGCTATCCTGGGGACCCAGGCCGCACAGAGCATTGCCATAATCAGCGGCGTAGACGATCCGCGCCCGGTACTCCCCGGAGACGCCCGTGCCGGGCATGTCCGTCGGCGGAGTCCCGCCCGCCATATCCACCACGCCATTCGGCCCAAAGCCACGATCGTGCGTGCCGTTAGCCACGGTGGTCATCCAGGGAGAGTTGCCGGGCGACCCGACTGTACCCGCGCCGGGGCCCTCATTGCCCGCCGAGGTGGCGACGAAGACCCCCGCATCGCGCGCCGCCAGGTACGCCAACGAATCGGGATCGCTCCAGGGGTCATAGGGCCCGCCGCCGATAGAGTAGTTGATCACGTCCACACCGTCGGCCACCGCATCCTCAATGGCCGCCAGGATGGAGTCGCCCTGGCATCCTGAGCCCGTGCAGACGTCGTAGGCAATGATGTTGGCGTGCGGCGCCATGCCAGACATGCGAACAAATTCCACGCCAGCAGCCAGGGTGGGGGAGAAAATGACGTTGCCGGCCGTGGTGCTGGCTGTGTGGCTGCCGTGAGAATTGTCATCCTCAGGGTTACCGCCGGAGCTGGGATAGCTGTAGACGCCGATCAGCTTGTCGTTACAGACCAGGCTGGGATCGTAGTTCGGGTGTGAGGGATTGCACCAGCCGGTGTAGGTGCCGGCGCCCAGGGGATTGGTGTGATTGTAGCCATCGTCGCCGACGTCGGCAAACGAGGGATGATCCATGTTGATGCCGGTGTCAATGATGCCGACGATGATCCCCTCACCCATGGTGCCGGGCAGCCCGCCGGTGTTCGAGCCGTCCCAGATCCCCACCGCATCGAGATACTGAGGGCTGGTGTCGGTCTGAATGGTGCGCGTGTAGTTACGCACGACGCGCAGCACGCCGGGCAGTTGCGCTATCTTCGCAGCCTCTTCGGGGGTCAGCGTGAGCGCCAGGCCATTGTAGGCGTAGCGGTAGGTGTGTTGCACCTTGACAGAGCGCCCCAACGTCTGTTCCAGGCGTGTCAGGAACTGAGTTTGCTGTTCGGCCAGGTAGTTCAAGTATGCCTTGCTGGCAGCGCTTTGAACATCCAGTTTGACGGCGCCGGTCGCAGCGGGGCTGGTAGGCTGTAAGCCGCGCACGCCGCCGCGATAGCTGGCCAGGGGCTCGCCTTCCAGTTGGATGATGTAGAGAGCCGGGCCCTGGGCGTCTTTCACCTCGTACAAGACCTCTCCCGGTTTTGGAGCAGGCGTATGGAGTGTCACATCGCTCACCGCGACCGGCTCCAGGCGCAGATCCTTGCTATGATCGCGTCCCACAGGGAGAGACAGAGGAGGCGTAGGGGGCATGTCCTGCGCCTCCGCCATCGCCGGCACCGCCGGGGACGGCGCCGCTGCGACCGAGATGCCAGCAGTGCTCAGCATCATCGAGAGCAGCACCCATAAACCAAACCATCGCCAAGTTTTAGATTTCATAGTAACCCTCCTTCAAAAATGGCCCCGAATGAACACGAATTTCACGAATCAGAAATTGAAATTCCTGGTCCCCCAGGGCTGATACGTCCCCCAACAGTGCGCTTCAGCGCGGTGGGCTCCTGTCAGGCTGAGGATTCCATCTCCAGCCGAACCTCACATTTTCATTCTTGAATGGTGTGCGCCAGCATATGGCGTCTCCTTCAAAAATGGCCCCGAATGAACACGAATTTCACGAATCAGCGAATCACTTGCCTCCGCACGTCCGCACCTTAGCACGTTCACACGTTATTCTCTTGCTTGCACGGTGTACAACAGCTCGCGTCTCTGTCGAAAATATGGAAATCAACGCCGTCTGCGCCGCCAGGCGACACCGCCCAGCGCTAACGCCCCCAACAACGCCACGCTGCTCCAGCCGCCAGCAGCGTCTGGCTTGCGGTCACCGGTTTGCCACTGCCTAACGCTGTCGTCAGCGACATCACCAGCGCCAGGATCAACACACCTCTTCCAAAGCGCAGAACTGTCTTCATAGCTTGTCTCCTGGTGGCTGAAATGAGTGAGAATTCAAAAGGAAAATCAAACCCGATCGCGCCATTGAAGCGCCAACCCGTCCTCTGCCGCCAGGAGAGAAAGCGGGTGCACCGTTGGAAATTAATATTATAGTCGCCATTTCCCCTGCCATGGTTCAATCCTGCGCTGACAAAAAAGGCCTGGTTACCCGCCGCCAGGCGCTACGGGCCCCTACCGTGTTAGGGGGCGCGCAGAACCAGCGGGAGGTAAACGC
>Ga0208197_1001090_pt1 | contig 29416 bp, 17 predicted proteins | sample AD_JPNNA4_MetaG_FD_184444 | JGI IMG/M metagenome (GOLD analysis project Ga0208197, IMG submission 184444) | Active sludge microbial communities of municipal wastewater-treating anaerobic digesters from Japan - AD_JPNNA4_MetaG (SPAdes) (version 2) | ecosystem: Engineered > Bioreactor > Anaerobic...
CACGGAGGGCACACCCTCCTCGGTGATGGTTACAAACAGTGGATTGTCGCTTTCGTTCTCAACAACCAGCCTGTTGGAGGCGGCAGGAGTGAAGTTCTTCAAGATGGCGCCGCCGGCAGCACTGAGCTTCTCACGGTTCCCGTTGAACTCCAGCGTCGCCTTGAGCGGTTTCGATCCATCGCTCTTCATCTTCTTCGCGTAGTTCATATACGCAAACAGGCCCCACGCCGTGGTCTGCGTGCTATACCAGCTGTCGCGGCTCATCGCCTCAGCCACCTCCTTCAGCAGCCTGAGCGATTCATCCTTATTGTCCATCTGCGTGAGGGTATAGAGTATTATCGACTGATCCCTGAGCGAGCTGCCATAGTAATAGTACACATACTCATCTTCGGTCTTCAGGTTACGCACGTCAATCAGCGTCTGCGCCACCTCAACCCGTCCCGTAGTGGCATAGGCAGCTGCAAGGAACCATCTGGCCAGCGACGGCAGATCGGCAATCTCGCGCATGCGGTTCATTGCGCCCTTGTCGGGCGAACCGGCCAGGGCCAGTGTAAACAGCCTGTAAGCCTGATCATTGGCTGTATAGCGATATTGTGGCTGATACCTCCATGCCGAGGCCTGCTTCCTCTGGTACGAGGTCCATTTCGTGAGGAACCCTGCCGGGATGGTATATCCGGCTTTCTGTGCCTCAACGGCGAAGTGTCCCACGTATGAGGTTACCCAGTCGTCAGGATAGGTGCTGCCGGGCCATTGTGCCACAGCCCCTGAAGCTATCTGCCTCGCGGAGAGGGTACGCAACGCCATCTGCACGTTATTTTTGACAACCTCGGGATTATCGAGCCCGGAGCCCAGCAGATCAGGCAGGTAAACCTGCGGGAACGCCCCGGAGGTGATCTGCTCGGAGCAGCCGTGCGGGAACGAAGTGAGATACTTCAGGCGTTTGCTCAGATTCACCGACGGCAGTGTGAATATCTCAACCGACACTGCAGATGTTCCTGCAAGGCCAAACGGCGAGAAACTCTTTTCAAACTTTCCCCCTTTGGCTATCGATTTTGTCTCAGACCTCCTGTCGGGCGGATTGGGTGAGCGCACCGGCACTGTCAGGCTGTACGATGCCTTTTCGCTCCTTGCTTCGGCACTGACGTCGATTTTTGCCGTTCCCGTGCGGTTCGCGGTGCTGAACATCAGCTCCAGGTCCTTGTCGCCCGGCTCGCTGAATGTGACAGCGCCAGTCGACTCCGTCAGGGTGATCATATCATTCGCCGTGGCGGAAACAGAGACATCAGAAATATTCTTTTCCTGTGCAAAAACGGTCACCGGCAGAGCCACCCTGTCGCCCGGCGAGAGCACCCTCGGGGCTGTTGCCAGGATCATCAGCGGGTCAGCCACCGTCACTGTTTTTTCGGCTGAGCCGAAGCTGTTGGCTTTACCGGCCGCGGTGACCATTACCCTCACCGATCCGGTGTACTGTGGCAGCGTGATCTTATGAGATGCCTTCTTTCCCGGGGCGAGGGTGAAGGGACCGATGAACCTTACGACCGGTTCGAAGCGTCGCTCCCTGTTCTTGCTCTGGTCTATGGCTGCCTCACTTCCTCCTGTCGCGAATCCGCGGCCCAGTTTGCCTCCGAAAGCGCCGAAGACGATGTCATAGAGGTCCCATGTATGCACTCCCAGCGCATGCTTGACAAAGAACCATTTCCACGGGTCAGGTGTGCGGAACCCTGTCAGGTCAAGCAGGCCCTCATCAACCACTGCCAGCGTGTATGTCATCTCCTGGCGGTTCTTCTCCTCCACGCGTATCTCTACCTCCTGCTGTGAGCGTATCTTGTCAGGCATGGTGATCACCGGCAGAAGCTTCGTGGCCGGGTCTTCCACCATCACCGGGATGACTCCGTAAAGTCTCACCGGCGCATCATTGACAGTCTGCGCGTGGGGCTGCAGCATCGTAACATAGAGATAGGCATTGGGAGACATGGCCGGTGTAGCCTTGATCTTAACCTCGGTGTTGCCGGCCCGGGTCTTCATCTCAGTCACGTCAAGCAGCCCGGTGGCGTTCTCTATGGTTACAATGGCGCGACCATTCTCCGGCGCCGGGAAGGTGAGACTGATCTCATCACCCACGCTGTATTTCTCCTTGTCAGTGTTGAGCTGCAGAAGAGTGGCGCCGTCGTTGCCTCCCGGCTTCATGCCGTAATCCCAAGGCCAGTCAACCAGCACAATAATCCCGGTGGAGTGCCCCGAGGGGAGTGTTGCCCTGACCAGATAGCGTCCCCAGTTCTCCCTGCTGATGCTGAAGGAGGTCTTGCCTTCGCCGCCGGATGTGGTTATTGTCTCAGAGAAAACATTGGCGTTTCTTTGACCGGAGATATAGGAACCAAGATATTCATCATCAGATTCCCACCACCAGCGGTAATCAAGCTTATAGACATTGATCTCCACCTCGCTGCGGACCGGTTTGCCGTTCTTGTCAAGGGTCACGAGCCTGACCTCATTGGGACGGTCAGTATAGATGATTCGTCCGGTTGCTCCCAGTGCGGGAATATTCATCCCGACGAAGGCAGGATACGGGGCATACGGAACCACGGTCTGTGTTATGCTGGCATCACCGCCTTTTTCAAATACCCTGGTGGTGAATATCGCGTTGAGCATGCCCGGCGCCTGCAACTGTTCATCAGGGGAAAAGGAGACAGAGGCTTCGCCGGAGCTGTTGATGTTGCCATCGAAGATAGTCTGGCTCTCGAAATAAAATTGTGCGGAGGGATCATCGAAGTTATACTGCCCGTATCTGTCGAAGGTGGTTTTGACAGGTTTCATGAGCATCTCTACGGTTGATTTCATGTCGCGGGCCACTGAGCCGTTGAGCCATGTGACCTTCATTTTGCCGCTGATGGTGCGCTTGTCTCCGCCGGCCACGGCATCGGGGAAGTCAAGTTTAATCTTCAGCCTGTTGGGCTTAACGGTCTCCACCTTGATAATCTTTGTAAACGTTGCTGCGCCTATCCTGACCTGTGCCCGGTAGTTGCCGGTCTCGGCATCGTCAGCCGTTACAGTTGTAAAGGTAAGGAAACCCTTGTCGTTCAGGGTGGTAACCTGATCATCGATGCGCTGCCCTTTACTGTTGTAAAGCTCGAAGTGTACCGGATGACCGGTTGGCAGCCCTTTGCCAAGATCGCGTATTATTACGCCGACAAAGATTGAGTCTCCCGGCCTGCGGACGTCGCGCTCTGTAAAGAGGAATGCCCTGATGCCGTCCTGTGGCGACTCGCCGGAGACATCAAAAGAGCTCATTGACAGCGCATTGCCGTCGAGCAGCGAGAGGTAGTTGCGGTTCTGGCCCTTTCGTGCTATCACCAGGAAGGGTTTTCTGGGACAGGGTATTGCGGCTATCCCGTTTTTGTCAGTGGTGGCTGAACCCATCAGCTGGTTCTGGAAGTCATAGGCTTCTACCGTTGCCGCCTCCACGGGATCAGCAGTGATAAGGTCGCGGATGAAGATGCGGAGGTTGTTGTCAGGGCCGCTTTTCGCAATTATTCCAAGGTCGGATGCCAGGATATTTCGGACCAGTTTCTTATCAGGACTGTAAAATGCATCACTGCACGGGTTTTCATATTCCCGCCAGTTGTAGGCATACTCGTAGAAGAGGCCTTCCTCCGATAAGGAGTAATAGTCATCAGAACCCTCCCAGCGGCGGTCATTGTCGGCTATTTCTAGCATCTCCTCATATTTTGAGTGTTTGCGTTCGCCCGTACAGGGGTAGAGGGAGTACGAGGGACGCATACCGAGCTCTATCCGGTAGAGAATACCCTGTTCAGGTTCGATATAGTTGGAGAGGTCGATTGTAAAGAGGTTATATCCGTTGGGATCGAAGTTTCCACTACCCGTAAGGTCAACGCGTCCGCGGTAGACCGGCCTGCCGAACTGCCTGATACTGCCCTGGTAGTAGCTGGCCTCCCCCATGTTGTTCTGCTGGAGGAAGTAGGGGAGGTTGTTTTCAAAGACCTTTACGATGGTAAGATCAACGGCGCTGAGGTTGGCGGCCAGGAAGGGGAAGATTATTTCTCCTGATGAGGGCATGATGACGCCCCTGCCGGCTGATCTTATTCCCGGTTTAACAGGGGTGAAGTTGATGCTTCGTTTCACCGGTTCACCAAGCCGTTCACCCCGGATGTTGCGGAGAGAGCCGTCAATAGTAAGCTCCACGATGCCGCTCAGATGCTCACCGGGGATCACAAGGAGCCTGTTGGCTTCAGCACTGATGGTCATGGGGAATGTTGGCTTAGCCATCACCATCCCGTCGAGCTCGCCGGCGGCGTCAAGAAGGTCTGAAAAGAAAATCTCGATGCTCTTGCTCTCACCGGAGCTGATTTTAATATCGGTGACGGTGAAGACGCCCTCGGCCGGTATCGTTACGACCGTTTCGCCCTTCGACCTGATGCCATAAGCGTTTCCGTTCCAGGTCACGGTGAGGTCACTCTGCTCCTTCGCTCTGCGTATCTTTTCAACTGAAAAGTTATGGACATTGCCTCCGGAGTGTTCCCATACAATGGTTTCGTTGCGCTTCCCGATGCTGGCGGCAAGGTACTTCTCCACCTCAGCATTGTTAATCTGGTCAGAGGTGGTGATGGTGCCGGTGAGGGTGTAAGTCTTCCCGTCAGGAAGGTCAACGGTAAGGGGATTGAGGCTGACGGTGAAGTTCTTTTCAATGGTGCGGAAGGACAGGGGGAAGAAGCGGAAGCGCTCCTCCACGGTGCCCAGTCTGCTCATGTCAAGCGTGCCCTGGTAGGCGGTGCCCGGCGCCAGCGGCTTTGACGGCTTGAATACCAGGGTGATGTCATCAGCCCATACCGCCGATCCCTTCAGTGAAGGAGTGAATGAGAAAAGGCCGTTTGTGCGGGTGTGGTCAATGTTAGCCGCAAACTCCGGGGTGAATACCACCTGGAGCGTGCCGTTCACCGGAACGATGCCTGATGTGTAGGCGGAGATGTATTTACTGAATCCCTTGTCAATGATGGTGACGGCAGGAGAGACAGCTCCGGAGCCGCGCTCTTTCTTTCCCTGCCCGCATGAGATCAAAATGACGGCAATAACAGCCGTGATGAGGAGAAAACGACGGTTCATAGTATATTTTGTTTCAGGTTTATTCAGACAGCAGTGATCTCAGCCCTGAGCTTCGCCACATAATCACGTATCTCATTCAGTGCATCCACGGTTACGGTCATCTCCGTGCCGCTGGTGGTGATGACCTGCCGAAGGGTGTCAACCGTGATATCTCCGGGCTGATAATAAATCTCGAATTTATCAAACCAGCGATTGAGGTACTTCAGTTTCTTGGTGTAAAAAACGACCATCGGGTCATTGTAGTAGTTCTTCATGAAACTCAGCAGGGAGATCAGCGAGTACTTCTGTTCGGCAATCTTGCCCACCACCTGCGGATCAGGATTTGCGGGATCATAAGCCAGCTGTGTGGCAAGGTACATCGCCTCTATCCATCCTCCCATGAGCATCAGTCCGAGGGTCCCCTCGTTGCCTTCCTGGCGGAGGTGGTAATCAATCTTGCTGTAAACATCATTCATCAATCGTGTCACTGAGTCATGATGGCTCATCTCCGGATCAAGGCTTTTTATTGCATCGGAGATGAAGGAGTCAGGTATATTGAGGCGGCCGCTGAGTGTCTTAAGTATATTGAAATAGCTCATTGTCTGCCTGTTGACGCCAAAGAGCCTGACATAGCCCATGTCAACCCCGTATACACCGAGGTTCATTGCCGCCTTGTAACTGCTCATATATAGATCGCGGTTCCCCGGCGGGAGGATGATTGTGTCATTGAAGTGGATTCCGAGTCTCTCGAAGATGTTGCACACCTCCACGGGTGTCATGAGACCGTAATAGATTTCTCTCACGTGTGTGGTATCATCCGGAGATTCGGGGATGTATGTTGAAAAGACCGGCGGCGGCGTTTTAATTTCTTTGTCAGTATTGTTGCATGATGCGGTGAGCAGAATCACTGCGCATCCGGCAACGGCCACCATCAGGAAATGTCTCATTGTATGCAGAAATTTGCCACAAGTTAGCAAAAAAGTGCTCAATATGGTTATATAATATTTTATTGCCTGCGGCGAAAAGCGGGGGATTGATCTCAGGTGTTACTGTGTTCTAAGCTCCGGCAGTGAGAAGTGAGGGTAATCGGTGCCGGTGCAGTTCTTAATAGTCCCTGGAGAAAAGTGGTGGATTGCCTCTGCCGTTACGATTCTCAATAGTCTGTGGCGAAAAACGGAGGATTGGCGGCAGCAGGCGTGATCAGATAATCAATCTTCCCCCCAAACCCGCTGATATCTTCTTTTGCAGCAATGTCATCGCCTTGTACTGCTGCTGCAGCTCGGAGATCCTGTCATCATCGCCGGTGGCCTCTGCCATCGCTTTGCGTATCTCCTTCTGCATCATCTTGATCTTGTCTCCCTTGAACTTGAGAACCGAATCGGGAACGATCTCCCTGATCTTCATATCCTCTGTCTCGACATACGCGCCATGTTTTCGCCAGATCTGGCTGAGGGTGTCCTTTTCCGTCAGCATGTCAACGGTGACGGCGCTGATGGCGGGATTGGCATGGTGCACGAAGTTCCTGTCGCCCGGGATAAGGCCCTGACTTACCGAGAAGGTGATCTCGTCATACATCTCCGCGAAGAGCGGATCTTCAAACGTCAGTCCGTCTTCATTTATCTCAGATATTATATAATCAGCCACGGTGGTGATGGTTTCAGTGCCTGTCTCCCTGTCGGTGTGGCGGGTGAGTACCTCCGATCCGTAGCGGATGAGCATCCGGATGACCTCCCTCTCGGAATAATATGATGTCTCTTCCTTTTTCTTCTGACGCTGCGAAGGGGCGGTGGTCACGGTCAGGTCAGACATGCTGCTGCCGGAGGCCTCCTGTCCCGGCCAGGCGTTGCGGTTGCGGAAGCTCTCCTGCCTGCGCAGCTTCATCACCTCGTCAAGCACCACCTCCTCGGGCATGTCGAGCTGCGTGCTGCACTCCTTTACATAAACGGTGCGGGTGATCTGGTCAGGGATGACCGCGATGGAGCGGACCACCTCGCGCACCAGGCTGGCACGCATGACAGGATCACTCTGTGCCTCATCAAGGAGCATCCTTGTTTTAAACCGTATAAAGTCGGTCTCGTTATCCTTCAGGTACCTCCTGTACTCTTCGTCCGAGACCTTTTTCGAGTAGGAGTCAGGGTCTTCGCCGTCAGGCAGAACTACTATCCGCACGTTCATCCCCTCCTCCAGCACCATGTCAGTGCCTCTGAGTGAGGCTTTTATGCCGGCAGAGTCGCCATCGTAGAGCATGGTGATGTTGGGGGTGAAGCGCTTGATGAGACGTATCTGCTCCTGCGTCAGGGCGGTGCCGGAGCTTGCCACCACGTTCTCCACGCCCGACTCATGCATCGAGAGCACGTCAGTGTAACCCTCCACCAGGTAGCAGCGGTCCTCTTTGATGATTGCCTGCCGCGCCTGGAAAATGCCGTAGAGGATGCGGCTCTTGTGGTAAACCTCGGTCTCGGGGGTGTTCACATATTTGGCTGCCTTCGGGTCGGTCTTGATGATACGTCCGCCAAAACCCAGCACCTGCCCTGAGAGCGAGTGTATCGGGAACATTATGCGTCCCGCGAAGCGGTCGAACATGTACCCTTCCTTATCTATTGTGAGGCCGCTGGAGACCAGGAATTCACTCTTGTAGCCTGCGGCGAGGGCTTTTTTGGTGAAGTCGTCGCGCCGCTCATTACAATAGCCCACCTCGAACTTGCGGAGGACGGCATCGGCGAAGCCTCTCTCGCGGAAATAGGAAAGACCTACAGCCATACCCTCGTGGCCGTGGAAGAGGTTCTCAGTGAACTGCCGGGCGGCGTACTGCGTCACAACGAGAATGCTCTCGCGCTCATTCTGTTTGGCCAGCTCCTCGGGGGTGACCTCACGCTCCTCTATCTCTATATGGTACTTTTTGGCCAGCCAGCGGAGCGCCTCAGGGTACGAGAGGTGCTCATGCTCCATGATGAAGTTGACGGCATTCCCCCCCTTGCCGCAGCCGAAACACTTGAATATCCCCTTGGCAGGGGAAACGGTGAAGGAGGGGGTTTTCTCATTGTGGAACGGACACAGTCCCAACAGGTTGACCCCTCTTCGCTTCAGCGAAACGAACTCGGAAACGACCTCGGTTATCTGCGCCGCGTCAAAGATCCGTTCTATGGTGGAGTGGTCAATCATGGGAGGATAAATGTACTAAAAAAGGTGCTTGTAATGAACACCGGGAGATGTAATACCCTGTAAGGTCTCTTTGTAATCCAATAGTGTTTCACGTCAAGAATCTTTCAAATCCAATATTGGTTACTACTTTTAGTCCACTAACAGCCAGAATGCTTTATGGGTTTTGCACAAAAAATGACTCAAAGATGAAAAGGGAGATAAAAGCAGGCAAGAGAGGCACTCTGAAGTCGCTTCATGTATTTCTGGCTGAAAAGAAAAAATCAACAGGTATCAGATTCAATACTGATCTTCCGTCAACAGGGAATGATCTGACAGCAAGGGTAAATCTGCCAGGGAAGGAAGAGCTTACCTATAATCTTATTTCACTGCCGTTATATCTGGCCGGGAGGCTGGACAAAATCGTTACCTGATGACCAGATGATTTTCTTCCCGAACCCCAGCCTGTTATCGGTGAGTTTAATATGATTGGGTTTTATGACCCACAGGTGGATTTCAGTCAGGGCGGCATAGGGGAACCGTTTGAGGTATATGCTTTTCGCACGGCGAAGGTCATCGCCGGCCGGCTCGCTGACGGTGCCGGTGAACTGGACGCCACGGATGCAGCCGACGCGTTTCGTTTCCAGGGCGATGGTGCCTGCAACATGCGGATTGCTGCGAAACTCCGAGCCGTGCCTCGTGGCCGGGTCAGTAGTGATGATCAGCGTGTTGTTCTCCTTATCCCAGGCATAGAAGCACGAGGCGCACCATGGCCCCTGCTCACTTACTGTGGCAATGCCCAGCAGGTGATGGCTCCTGAAAAGCGATCTGATACGTTTATGAAGTGCTGGCTGTTCCACCGCTGTCTGTTGGTTTTCTTCGCAGCATCCTGCTACTACTGCTCGTTCCACCTGTAAGTGTCAATTGTGAATCCCGCCAGTGTCAGCACCCTGTCGATAACCGTCATCACCAGATCATCAATGGTCTGCGGCCGGCTGTAGAACGATGGGGTGGCAGGGCAGATCACAGCGCCGGTCTCGGTGAGCAGCTTCATGTTGGTGATGTGGATGAGGCTGTAGGGAGTCTCGCGGGGGACGAGTATCAGGCGGCGGCGCTCCTTCAGCATCACGTCGGCGGCACGGGTGATCAGGTCGTCGGAGACGCCATGGGCGATGCGGCCCACCATGCCCATTGAAGCAGGACAGATGATCATGGTGTCATAAGTTGATGATCCCGAAGCGAACGGTGCGTTGAAGTCGTTGTTGCTCCAGAGCTTCTCGTTGCCTGAGGGAGTGTAACCGGCACCGGTCTCGTAGAGCATGATCTCCTCTGCATTTGCAGTGAGGATAACGGCCACCTCTGCCAGCGGTTCCTGAAGGGGGTGCGACGGGTTTGTCTGCCCGTGACTTTGCATGCCTTGCCCGTGAAGTTCGGGAGATTTGTCTAGTCTGTGAGATTCGTGAGGCCCGGGAGATTCGGGTAGTCCGGTTAGTTCGTGAAGTCCGGATTGTTCGGGAGATTCGGGTAGTCCGGGAGAATCAGCTAGTCCGTGAAGACCAGGTAATTTGTGGAGCCCGGCTTGTCCGTGAGAATCAGTTAGTCCGTGGAGCCCGGATAGTTCAGGAGATCCGGGTAGCCCGTGAAGTTCGGGAGGTCCGGCCAGTCCGGAACGCGACTCAGGCAGTTTCCGCAGCCGCTCCAGCAGCTTCACGGCGTATATCGCGCCGCTGGCGCCCGTGATGGCAACAATTATTTTTCGGTTATTCATAAGCTACTTAGCCAGGCAAAGATATCAATAGTTATATCTCATTGAAAAATTCTGCAATGCGCAATATGCGCACACTCTTTTCCCTGTTGAAAAGAAGATGCTCAAAGTTCCTGCTCTTCATCTTCAGGTCAATGTTCTTCAGCATGCCTGTCATCAATTGGTATCACAATTCATAGCTGCTTAAAAAGAGTCTGACCCTCCTGTCCAATGCCTTGCTCCTGGTTTTCGCGGAGTATTCGTAAAGCAAATCAACATTAAGCTCTTCATGAAGGAAATAATCATCAAACCGGAGCTCTTCCATCTCCCTGGCAGTGTTATAGAAGGGGTAAAGGTAAAGCAGATCGATGATTGCCTTTTCCGGCGAGGCAAACAACAGTGTACGGCCATCGGCCAACGGCCTTGTGATGTATCCGAACATCAGATCTTCCCTGACCGATTTGTAAACATAAGTTCCTGCCGGGTTGACAAACGAAGCAGTTTTTAAAGAGGTAACACTGGTAATTTGGGTGACACCTTCAGGAATAACTCCGTAAGAAGCCAGTGCAGTATGCAGGCTGATGTATGAGGGAAAGTAGATGCGGTTTGCAAAGTAATACGGGTAATCAGGCATACTCAGATATTCGGGGAAAGTGTAATATCCCTGCTTCAGTCTGATAATCAATCCCTTGCTGGTCCAGCGTACCAGATTGTTCCTGTTAAAATCAGGCTGCCATGCATAGACCTGGTTTACATTATAGCAAGCCAGGGGAAACATGCGTGTTCTGAATTCGAGAAAATTCATTACAACTGCATTTCTGTTATGCAACAAATATAGTGCAAAACAGAAATAAATGCAGGATTATTGGGAGTTGTTTTTCTTCCGGACTTTAGTCTTTGGCCAGCACCTGTCTGACGATCTTTGCAATATATTTTCCGATGATGTCAAACTCGATGTTGACTACCGTGCCGGCTTTTATCTGGTGAAAGTTTGTCACCTCCCAGGTGAAGGGGATGATTGCCACATCAAACGACTTCTCCTTTGAGTTGACAACAGTAAGGCTCACTCCGTTCACGCTGACCGAGCCCTTCTCCACGGTGATATGCTCGGGCGAAGTTGGTTCATATTCAAAGGAATAGTACCATGACCCTTCGGCCTCGCGCACAGAGGTGCATGTTGCGGTGAGATCAACATGACCCTGCACCATGTGGCCGTCGAGACGCCCGTCGAGGCGGGTGCTGCGTTCAAGATTGACCTTGTCGCCCGGCTTAAGCAGTCCGAGGTTGGACTTCTCAAGAGTCTCGCGGATGGCGGTGACGGTGTAGGTGTCGCCGTCGGTCTTCACCACCGTGAGGCACACGCCGTTGTGTGAAACGCTCTGGTCTATCTTCAGCTCATGGGCGAATGAGCATCGCATGGTTATGTGAATATTATCCTTCTCCTGTTCTATTCGCACCACCGGTGCAGCTTCCTCTACTATACCCGAAAACATAATGTCAGTGATTTGTTATGGGCAAAGATAGGAAATGCAAAAGAGAGTAACCATCGCAAGAGTTGTAAACATGATTACAGAAAACAGTCAAAAGAGATAAAGTTGAAGGTATAACTACAAGAAATGATTAAACAGGATAAAGTTGTAGATATGAATACAAGAAATGGCCAAATTGAATAATGTTGAAGGCATGATTACAGGAAATGGTCAAAACTTGTTATAGTTGAAAACATATCTGTTTGCTTTACAGGCTAAAATCAACATTGACTACGATCTCATTTCTGAGCCCTTTGATTGTTCTGAATCAATAAAGGTCTGTTTGCTTATTGAAGAAGCTGTAATAAAATCAATCCTGCTACAAATACTGCAGTGGAGAAGAGGTAGAATCCCTTTTTCGACAGATTGTTAAATTGAATTACCACTGTATATATTATTTGTATTACAAGAAAGAAGAGAACCAGAACCAGAACATCAACTGTGTAGTTGTCATTCATAGACTGAATGAGACTAAATGCAATAAGAGTGGCATACAAAGCTGTCAGGAAACACCTGCTGATCATGTTTGTGTTATGGATATATCTATCCACATTTGTCTTGTCTTTTGAGAAAATAAAGAGCACCAGGCCGGAGCAGAATAGAAGAGCAAATAGTCTGGTAATGTGCAGGTTTTTAATAATCGCAGGGTCATAAGCAATTATTTTGCACAGAGAGAATCCAATCAGGCTTATCACACTGATTATACTTCCGGCAATTTTCACGGAGTAACTACTAATTCCTGTATCTGCTTTCATTTGTTTGAGATTTAATGATTAAACAGGCAAACCACAATTCACAATAAGAACAGATGTCTGCAGCGAAACAGACAACAGCAAGATAGTAAGAATATTAAGTAATTACACTCTTTTGAAGGATAATTTTCTATAGGCACGAATTGATAATTATACTCCCCGAATCAAAATCTTTCTTTACAATTTTGGAATCCAATTCCATAATTGTAAATTTGTATTATGATAGCACGTGAAGCAGAAAGAGAGTTAAGAATTCTTGCAGAGCAATTCAAGGCGGTTGCGGTTGTCGGGCCCCGCCAATCCGGGAAGACCACTCTTGTAAGAAAAGTATTTGAGTCAAAACCATACGTCAATCTTGAGAATCCTGACATACGGTTATTTGCCATAGAAGATCCCAAAGGGTTCCTTTCAAATTATCCTGATGGCGCTGTTTTGGATGAAATACAACGTGCTCCGGAGCTTTTCTCTTACTTGCAGCAAATCCTTGACGAACAGACGGCAAATGGATTCTTCATACTTACCGGATCGAATAATTTCCTGTTGCAGGAGAGCATTTCACAAAGTCTGGCAGGCAGGGTTGCTTACCTTTTCCTGCTTCCATTAACTATCAGCGAGACAGGAGACAGAAATAGTAGTATTAACTCTGTTATCTTTAGTGGGTGTTATCCTGCTTTATACAATAACAGGACGAATACGGATCCTGCCCGGTTTTATGCAAATTATATCAGAACATACGTAGAGCGTGATGTCCGCCTTATCAGGAACATCACAGATCTGTATGCTTTTGAGAAATTTCTCAGATTATGTTCCGGCCGGATTGGCCAGCTGCTGAATATGAGCAGTCTGGCAACAGAGGTAGGGGTTGATGTAAAAACAATCGGTTCGTGGATTGGTGTTCTGGAAGCAAGCTTTATACTATTCCGGCTTCAGCCGCATCACATGAATTTCAATAAGCGGATTGTGAAAATGCCTAAACTCTATTTTTATGACACGGGTCTGGCAGTTGCTCTTCTGGGAATTGAAAAGGCTGATTATCTTACTATGCATTCTTCAAGGGGCAGCCTGTTTGAAAATATGGTGATAGTAGATTTCCTGAAAAACAGATATAACCGGGGACGATTGCCGAATCTCTGGTTTTGGCGTGATAATACGGGCAATGAGATAGATTTGCTGATTGATAATGGAATATCACAGATACCGGTCGAGATAAAATCAGGCCAGACTTTGTCGGCAGAGTCGGTCAGAGGCCTGAAATTCTGGAACGGACTGACCGGGATTGAAGGAGGGTATCTTGTTTATGGTGGAGGAGAAATACAAAAAAGGAGCGGCGGCATAACTGCGGTTCCATATAATTCGCTGAATATCATATATGATTTGTTGTGATCAATTGTTTTATCCCTGGCCGTAGGGTCACAACTGCTGTCTGATGCTATGTTGCATTAATCTTCTCCACCAGCACCTTCACCATCTGCTCTTCGATGTCAGTCTCGCGGGCAGCGGGGCCGGTGAGTCCGGAACCGGGAGCCAGGGAGACCTCCAGAGCCAGCGTCTGCGAGGCAATATAATCTGAGTGCTTCTGTACAGCCTCTGCCACAAAGGGCAGATCCTCAATTACAACCCTGATCTTGTCAGTCACCTCAAACCCACTCTCCTTGCGGATGTTCTGGATGCGGTTGACAAACTCGCGGGCAATACCCTCGTGAAGCAGCTCCGGGGTGACGGTGATGTCCAGCGCCACGGTCAGCTTACCCTCGTTGGCAACAAGCCATCCGGGTATATCCTCGGAGATGATCTCCACCTCTTCAGCAGTGATGCGGTGCGATGCGCCACCAATTGAAAGATCGAGGAAACCGTCGCGCTCCATCTGCACAATCTCCTGCTGCGTCAGCGCCATGATGGCAGCACCGGCCTCCTTCATCTGCTTTCCGAACTTCGGGCCCAGCAGCTTGAAGTTGGGCTTGATGCGACGCACAAGAATGCCTGATGTGTCATCTACATACTCCACATCCTTGACGTTGACCTCGGCAAGTATCAGAGGCTTTACCGCCTCGAACTTCTCGCGGAAGTGCGGGTCGGTTACCGGCACCATGATCTTTGCCAGCGGCTGACGCACCCTGATGTTAACCTTGCGGCGCAGAGCCAGTATCATGGACGACATCTTCTGGGCGATCTCCATCCGCTCCTCGAGATACTTGTCTATCAGCTTCTCATCATACGACGGGAAGGGCGCCAGGTGAACAGAACCTTCGGTATAGCGCTTGCTGACAGAGTTGAGATCGGTAAAGATGCGGTCAGTATAGAACGGTATTATCGGCGAGGCCAGCAGAGCCACCGTCTCAAGGCATGTATAGAGCGTCTGGTATGCCGAGAGCTTGTCCTCGTCCATGCCACCGCCCCAGTAACGCTTGCGGTTGAGGCGCACGTACCAGTTGGAGAGATTCTCGGTCACAAAATCAGAGATGGCACGCCCCGCCGGGGTGATGTCATAGTCGTCATAACGCTCACCCGCCTCTTTAACCAGCGAGTTGAGCAGCGAGATTATCCAGAGGTCTGTCTCGGGCCGGCGCTCCATGGGTACCTGCGGCTCGCGGCCGGTGAACCCGTCAACATTGGCGTAAAGCGCGAAGAATGAATATGTATTGTAGAGTGTCCCGAAGAATTTGCGCTTCACCTCCTCCACGCCAGATGTATCAAAACGGAGGTTATCCCACGGCTGGGCGTTGGTGAGCATGTACCAGCGGAGCGGATCAGCGCCATGCTTGTCTATTATCAGGAAGGGATCGACGGCGTTGCCGAGGCGCTTCGACATCTTGTTGCCGTTCTTGTCGAGCACCAACCCGTTGGATATGATGTTTTTAAACGAAACCGAATCAGAGATCATCGTGGCGATGGCGTGCAGCGTAAAGAACCATCCGCGTGTCTGGTCAACCCCCTCAGCGATGAAATCAGCCGGGAACATTTCATCAAAGTTCTCCCTGTTTTCAAAAGGATAGTGTGCCTGTGCATAGGGCATCGCTCCCGAGTCAAACCATACGTCTATCAGGTCAGGCTCACGTTGCATGGACCTGCCGGTAGGGCTTACCAGCACAATATCATCCACATACGGCCTGTGCAGGTCGAGCAGTGAGTAGTTTTCCTCGGAGAAGTCGCCCTCAACAAAATCTTGCAGCGGGTTGCTGGTCATATAACCGGCATTGACGCTGCGGGCCATCTCCCTCTTCAGCTCCGCGAGCGAGCCGATGCAGATCGCCTCCTGGCGGTCTTCGGTCATCCAGATGGGGAGTGGCGTGCCCCAGTACCTCGAGCGCGACAGGTTCCAGTCGACGAGGTTCTCGAGCCACTTGCCGAAGCGGCCTGTGCCGGTACTCTCCGGCTTCCAGTTGATGGTGTTGTTCAGTTCAATCATCCTGTCGCGCAGAGCGGTTGAGCGTATGAACCACGAGTCAAGCGGATAGTAGAGCACAGGCTTGTCAGTCCGCCAGCAGTGCGGGTAGTTGTGCACCTGCTTCTCTATGCGGAACACCTTGCCCTGCTGCTTGAGCGTCACGGCAATGTCTACATCGAGGGTATCGCTGTTGGCGGGAATGGTCTCGTCATATTCATTCTTGACATAGCGTCCCGCGAAGGGTCCGTAAGTCTCTTTGTTAACACGTGATGCCACGAAGTCCTGGTCGAGGTCCTCCATCGGCACCATGCGACCGCGGCGATCGACAAGCGGACCCATGGAGCCGTCAGACATCTTCACCATGAGCGGCGGGATGCCGTGTTCGCGCCCAGCGCGATAGTCGTCGGCGCCAAAGGTGGGAGCTATATGAACAATTCCTGTTCCGTCGACGGTGGTGACAAAATCGCCGGTGATGACGCGGAAGGCGCCTTCATCAGGCCTCACCCAGTCGATAAGCTGCTCGTAATCAATGTCTTTAAGATCAGCACCCTTGTATTTCCCGGTAACGGTGTATTGCAGTTTTTTGTCGGGAGCGAAGATCACGGAAACCAGATCCTCTGCCAGTATCACTGTGATGGGCTCCGAGGTGTATGGATTGGTGGTGCTGACACGCACGTAGGAAATATCTGCTCCCACGGCAAGAGCGGTGTTCGACGACAGTGTCCATGGTGTGGTGGTCCAGGCCATGATCTTCACGCTGTCAGTGCCGGCACCCGCGAAGAGAAACTCCGATTTCTCATTGCGGATCAGGCTGAAGAGGGCGATGCAGGTTGTGTCCCTGACGTCCTTGTAGCATCCCGGCATGTTGAGCTCGTGCGAGCTGAGGCCGGTGCCGGCGGCGGGAGAGTAGGGCTGGATTGTATAACCCTCGTAGAGCAGACCCTTGTTATAGAGTTGTTTGAGCAGCCACCAGACTGTCTCGATATACCTGTTGTCATAGGTGATGTAGGGGTTGTCCATATCGATCCAGAACCCCATGTGGCGGGTCAGGTTTTCCCATACATCGGTAAACTTCATCACATCCTTGCGACAGGCCTTGTTGTAATCTTCAATGGAAATATTTGTTCCGATGTCTTCCTTGGTTATCCCGAGAGTCTTCTCCACGCCCAGTTCAACAGGCAGTCCGTGGGTATCCCAGCCGGCCTTGCGTTTGACCTCATAACCCTGCAGTGTACGGAAACGGCAGATGGTATCCTTGATGGCACGCGACATGACATGGTGGATGCCGGGCATCCCGTTGGCTGAGGGAGGACCCTCGTAGAAGACGAACTCACCTTTGCCGTCACGACTGCGTAACGACTTCCGGAAGGTATCATGGTCATCCCACATCTTCAGCACCTCGTCGTTCACCTTCGGGAGATCAAGGCCCTTGTACTCGGGAAATTTCTTTGACATACGGTTTTACCTGTTAAAATCAGCGTGCAAAGTTAGTAAAAGTTGGAGAAATGGCAGCAGGCAAAAGCATTAGTGAATTTCGTAGCAGGCTGGAACGAATTTGCGATCTGCGATTTGTGATTGCTGGTTTTGCCCCATCCGCAGGGAGTCAGGCTATCAGGAACTGCCGATTTGCGATTCTGGCTGTATCCGTCGGGAGGCAGACCATCAGGAACTGCCGATTTGCGATTCTGGCTGGCAATTTATAACTGTGACCGGAATGATCTCCCTGACTCCCCCTCAGTCAGGCTAACCATTAGGGCACAGAGACATGGCTGCAGATAACAATTTTTAGTGAGAAAGCCGCACTCAATTATTATTTGTTTTACTAGTTATATTGAGTAAATTTACTCAGCATATTGAGTAAAAATTAATAGCATGTTTCAAAGATCAGAAATAGAGAAACTTGAGTCCCGGATGAAAGAGAAAAGAAACTTCATCCAGGTCATTGCCGGTCCAAGGCAGGTAGGCAAAACGACTCTCGTGGGTCAATTGCTTGAGAGGCTGAATATACCTTCTCATTATGTCTCTGCTGACAGTGCGGGGCCTCAGGGTGCGTTATGGATAGAGAAACACTGGGAAGCAGCAAGGCGGATGCTGATTAGTGAGGGCGCCCGCGAAATAATTCTGGTCATTGATGAAATCCAGAAGCTTGAAAACTGGAGTGAGATGGTAAAGAAGCTGTGGGATGAGGATACCTGGACCAGGACTCCCCTGAAACTCATTATTTCAGGGTCATCACGACTTCTTCTTCAGGAAGGACTTACAGAGTCTCTCGGGGGGAGGTTTGAGATGACGCTCATGGGTCACTGGACCCTTAAGGAGATGCAGGAGGCTTTTGGCTGGAGTCCGGAGCAGTATGTCTGGTATGGCGGATACCCCGGCTCTGCAGTAATAGTTGACGATGAGATGAGATGGAAAAGATACCTGGCCGATTCTATAGTTGAAACAACCATCTCGCGTGACATCCTTATGCTCACACGGGTAGATAAGCCGGCATTGCTTCGCCGGTTATTTGAGACGGGCGTCAGGTATTCCGGGATGGAACTCTCTTATAACAAGATTCTTGGTCAGCTGCAGGATGCCGGCAATACAACTACTTTATCCCATTACCTGACGCTTCTCGGGTCTGCAGGATTATTATCAGGAATTGAAAAGTATTCCGGGAGTTTTGCCAGACAACGGGCATCAAGTCCTAAGTTCATGGTACACAATACAGCCCTGATGAGCTCGACGGATATTGAATCTTTCAGCAGTATCAGGGAACATCCCGACAGGTGGGGAAGGTATGTGGAATCTGCAGTGGGGGCTCATTTGCTCGATGGCAGCATGAAAGGTCATTACAGGCTCTTTTACTGGAGGAAAGGTAACAGGGAGGTCGATTTTGTCCTTGCCAGGGGAGAGAAGATTATGGCAATGGAAGTGAAAACCGGAAGAATTCGCGGCAGATCCGGGCTTGATGATTTCAGGAAAGAATATCCTCATGCCAGTGTGATGCTTGTTGGTGATAAGGGAATTCCATGGCAGAAATTCCTCAGAACGGACACAGCCGGAATAATCTGAATATATTAATTATCAGCACTTCACCAGTGCTTCCTGCCTAATGCCTCCTGAGGTACAATATTCATACAGATAATATGTTATTTTATATTACATTTGCGGAAAAATAGTAACACTTGTAGCCATGGCAGAGAAGACAAGATATACGGATGAGGAGCTGGAGGAGTTCAGGCAGATAATCATGGCCAAGCTCGAGAAAGCAAGGAAGGATTATGATGTGCTCAAGGCAAGCATATCGCACGAGGACAATAATGATACAATGGACACCTCGCCCACCTTCAAGGTGTTGGAAGAGGGTGCCACCACCCTTTCAAAAGAGGAGGCCGGCAGGCTGGCACAACGGCAGCAGAAGTTCATTCATCACCTGCAGGCCGCGCTGGTTCGCATAGAGAACAAGACCTACGGCATATGCCGTGAGACGGGTAAGCTTATCAGCAAGGAGCGCCTGCGCGCCGTCCCCCATGCCACCCTGTCGATGGAGGCAAAGCTGAAGCAGAAATAATCTTAAGGTTATCAGGTCTGATCCGCCGACATACTGAAAAGGATCTGAAGGTCATGGATTATCCGTGACCTTTTTTATTCTTATGGAGTCAGCTGTTTGCATGGCTGTCAGGACCTCCGCACTGCCAGGACCTCTGCACCGTCAGGACCTCTGCACCGCCAGGACCTCCGCACCGTCAGGACCTCCGCACTGTCAGGACCTCCGCACTGTCAGGACCTCCGCACCGTCAGAACCTCTGCACTGTCAGAACCTCTACGCTGACCGCGCGTGCCTGAAGAAGATATTGTAAATACTGCGGGTGAGGTAACGGATGTCAGTGCCTATCGGATTCTGGTCCCATGAATCGAAATACTTCAGCTCCGAGTGCTGAATAGCTTCGAGGCCGGTGGGCAGATCGGCATAGTATGGCGGCAGCAGGCCCGGCTTGTATCTTATGCGACGGTTGCGGATCTCATCGTCATAGAGGCTGAAGTAGTGTTTCGAGAGTGGCCTTACGCCGAACAGCTTGATATCGCCCTTGAGGATATTCACTATCATTGGCAGCTCATCAAGCCATACCTTCCTTGCAAAATGTCCCCACGCAGTCACGCGGAAGTCATACTTCATCTTCCCGCCGTCGGCGATGGAGTGCAGCCCGTAAACATAATCCTGGATATACTCCGAGTAGGGATGCATCGTGCGAAGCTTGTAAACATTGAAGGTGCGCCCGTCACGACCGATCCTGGGAAGCGTTATTATCATCCCGTAACCGTTCTCGTTGACCGGTTTGGGCTCAGAGCAACGCTCTGCCTTGATGCACAGCATATTCCCGGCGAACTTCTCCTGTTTGATTGCAAACCCTGCACGACTCAGCCTGCCCAGCGCCTCGGCCCTGGAGAAGGGAGGGTTGGCGCCGCCGGTGAAGAACTCCCAGAGACCCCGGGTGAGACGCAGTCGCGGGATCACACGGTTGATCAGGAAGTCGGGCAGGTAAATCAGGTAATAAACAAATGGTGAATACTTCTCCTTCAGCCGCCTGGCCCTTTGTTCCAGCGTCTCCACAGAGCAGAGGAAGAGGCCGTTGACCCCCAGCCTGCTGTTGACGATATCGAGGAACCTGTCGAGCTTCCTGATACCGTTCATCGGCTTGAGGTTGATTATGCAGGTGTACTGGTCGTGCTCAAGATTCTGAATGTTAAATGCTTCCGAGGTTGACACTATCGCCAGGCGTGCTACATCTTCCCTGCTTACCAGTGAAGAGAGCGCCTCGGCGCGAACCCTTGAGCATCCCTCCTGGAGCCTTATTGTCAGCGACGGATCAGGGATGATATCGCTTGCTTCACCAGGATGAGTGCGGGCTACGAGCTCACGCTCGGAAAGCTTTATTTCTGCCGGGATGATCAGCGGCGCCCTGCGGAAGGCGAAATATAGTGAGCCAAGTATCAGCTCGAGGACAGTTGCGGTTATGGCAGTGCCGAACACCACCTGTCTCGAGTAACTCAGGTCGCGAAGGGCGAAGAGCAGCAGGGCAGACAGACTGGTAGCTATCAGGTTGGCGGTCAGTACCCGCGTGAAGAGTGTACGGAGGTTGACTATGCGGCCGCGGCCGATCTTCCCGCTGACGACGGAGACCAAGATCCACAGGAAAGCCAGCATCAGGAAAAATGTGATATGCGAGAGCATGTAGGTTTTCAGGCCGGCCGGCTTGAGCATTGACATGAAGATGAATGACAATGCAAGTATCAGAATATCAGCCCCAAGCGTAATTACGCGGAATTTTCCCCGATCCATTTCCCTATAGTTTTTTCACAAAATGCCGCTAATTTCCAACAAGCGTTATCTTTGTGGAAAGCTTCATTTTATGAAGTATTCAGCATACATAGTAACTTTATCAGCACTGTTAATATTGTGTTATTGCGCACCAATTCGTGCGCAGATGATTCCTGAACCGGTTGGCGATGAAGCCATTTACCTGTTTCTCGATGAGCTGGCAGCTGACGGGGTGATCTCGCTCAACGGAGTGGTAAAGCCTTATAGCAGGCTGATTATCAGGCAGAAGCTTGAGGAGGCTGCGGCCCGGGTGAAGGAATCCGGAAGCCAGACAGCCGGTAATCAGGCATCTCTTGTGACGGCAGGCGGGGGGGAGGTAGTCATAGGGGAGAAGAAACCAGGGAGCCAGGCATCCGGGAGTCAGGCAGACCGGGGGTCAGCAGCCCGGGTGCAGGCAGAGCAGGAGCTGTCAGTCGGCGGGGGACCGGAATCCAGCCCTGGAGATGAACCCCGGAATGAGAACCTCCAACTCACCCCCCGCCAGCAGAAGGAACTCGACTTCTGGCTTAATATCTACAGCCCCGGAGAGCCGGACGGTAAATTCAAGCTGCTGCTCAATCCTGCAACCGCATATTACCGCGACTCACTCTTCAGTGTAACCGTTTCTCCAATCCTTGGACTGACAGCCGCAATTATATCCGGCCGGGAGGGTGACCCCGGTGACCCTGGTGATCCAACAGGCAGCACCTCGCGGCAGCGCACTATCGCCTGGAAAAACGGTGCAAAAGTCTATGGAAATTACGGCAGGTGGGCCTTCTTCGCAGCATTGCAGGACAACCACCAGGATCCGCTTGTCGGCCTCCCTGAATACCTCACCCGTGAGCGTGGCGGGCATATCAAGAACGGAACAGACTTTTCCGAGATGACAGGCGGGGTAAGCTACATGTGGAAGTGGGGCAACATTGCCTTTCTGAAGGACTCCCCGGTGTGGGGCAGCGGGTACGGCGGAACCAACATCTTCTCCGGGCGCGCCCCCTCATTCATGCATATCAGGCTTCATCTCAAGCCGGTAAAATGGGGTGAGATGACCTGGATTCACGGATGGCTCACCTCGATGGTTGTCGACTCTACCCGGTCATACTGGGTCACCAATGCCTATGGCACCGAGTACCGTGAGCACTACCGCCGCAAATACATCGCGGCAAACATTTTCACCTTCACTCCGGTGGAAAGGCTTCATATCTCCGCCGGCAACAGCGTCGTCTGGTCTGATCCGCGCATCACCCCCTACTACCTGATGCCGCTCTTTTTCTACAAATCTGTTGACCATGGCGTCAACTCCGGCATCAACAACAGCAACGCGCAGATGTTCCTCGACATCAGTTCAAACAATATCAGGCGACTGCACCTCTACGGCACACTCTTTATTGATGAACTGTCCACTGCGCGGTTCACCACCTCCGACTACAACTTCTTCTCATGGAAGGGCGGATTCCGCACAAGAAACTTCAGCTTCCTGCCAGATTTATGGCTGACTGCCGAATGCACCTTCACCTACCCTCTCACCTTCCAGCATAATGTGCCCGTCACCACCTTCGAGAACCAGGGATACAACCTCGGCCACTGGCTGCGTGACAACAGCCGGAGCTGGTATTTTGCCCTCGACTGGAGGCCGTTGCGTGCTGCCGGTGTCAGGCTGTGGTATGAGTGGTCTGAGAGGGGGCCTGACTACCAGAGTATTGGCGGCTCCAGGGTCGGCCTGCGCTACCTTGAATCAATCGAGTGGAAAAACATCACCACCGGCCTGGACGTCAGTTACATGATCACCGGCGGGGTGCAGGCACGGGCTTCCGTGATCATGCGCGATGTCACCGGCACCGGAGAATGGTATCCGTCTAATCTGTATGGCCGCACCACCACAGTAAGTGGCGGGGTGGTATGGGGATTCTGAAGAATTCATTCAGCCGAAGCTTTCACCCGGGGTATGCTTACAGGCAGTTTGACGAAACCTGAAAAACCGACTCTGATACACATATGTTAATAGATTGTTGACCGGGATCAACATGGCAATCAGTGCCGCAGGGCTTCATGGATTATGGTGGCGGGCAGTCAGGAGTATGGCATTTCCAATGCCATATCGCCCGCCGCAAAAATTTATTAGTTTTGCATACTGAAAAGGACCATGGAAGAAACCCAGTCACAGCCGGCTGTAACCACGCCACCGGCCTCTGCCCCGTTGCCGGCCGCCACGCCGCATGCCGCCACATTGCCGGGAGCTGCCCCGTTGCCGGCCGCTCCGCCGTATGCCGCCCCACCACCGGCTTCTGTTCCGCCGCAGGCCGTCACATCGCCGGGCGTTGCCACTTCACAGGTACCCGGGGAACTGAGAAGACCCGGGAAGTTGTGGTATGCCGTCTATACCAATTCCAGGGCGGAGAAACGTGTCCATGAACGGCTCCTCGAACAGGGCGTCGAATCATTCCTCCCCCTCCAGAAAACACTACGCCAGTGGTCAGACCGCAAGAAGCTGGTTGAGAGACCGCTCATCAGCTCATACGTCTTCGTTAAAATCATTCAGCGCGAGTACTTCACCGTACGCAAGACAGAGGGGGTGGTCAAATTCATCATGATACAGGGCAAGCCGGTTCCCATACCGGAGGAGCAGATCGATAACCTCCGCATACTCTGCGGAAGCGACGCCGAGGTGGAGGTCAGCACCGACGTTTATGAAAAGGGCGATATGGTTGAAGTCACTGTAGGCAGTCTTACCGGCCTCCGGGGTGAACTGATACGCGTTGGCCGCAAACACAAGGTGGTGATAAGAGTCATCCAGCCCGGAATGAACCTCACCGTGGATATTAAAACCAACTCCATACGTAAAATCGGAAAAAATACAGATATTTAATACGCCAAATACCCGTCAGAAAACTATGACATACAGACCTTCAGACCTAAGACATGCAAAGACGCTGTTCCCACTGTTGGCGCTGCTCCTCTTCATGGCCGGCTGCGCTACCCAGAAGGAACTCTCATACCTCAATAACCTCGAAGAGGTCGACGGAGCAAACCAGTTCCCCATGGAGGTCCCTGACTACAAGGTACAGCCACGTGACATCATCTATGTCAGCGTCAAGGCACAAACCCCCGAGGGAACACTCACCGAGATGCTCAGTGACCGTGCCTCCACCAATATGAACTATATATCAAACGAGGGTACCTCGTACATGATGGGCTACAGCATCAACCCGCAGGGCTATGTCACTCTCCCGTTGCTCGGAGACATCCCGGTGGCAGGCTTGACCATCTACGAGATACGTGATCTCTTCCAGCAGAAGATCGACTCGCTCTTCCGCCATGCCTATGTGGAGGTGCGCCTGATGAGCTTCAAGTTCACCGTCATAGGTGAGGTGAGGGCTCCCGGCAGCTACGTCAACTACAACGATCAGCTCACAGTTCTTGAGGCCATTGGTCGCGCGGGAGGCATCTCCGAGACAGGCACCAAGGAAAAGATCCTCGTGATACGCCCCGCAGGCGACCAGACCATAACGTACCACATCGACCTGCAGGACAAGAGCCTGCTCTCGTCACCGGCATACTTCATCACCCCGAATGATGTGGTGATAGTGCAGCCGAATCCGAAGAAGGTATTTAATGTCAATCTCCCGACAATATCGTTCATTATTGCCACGGTTACGGGGACAATCAGTACTACGTTGTTGTTGATCAACTACTTCAATTAAGGATGATGGGGAGGGGGGCCGACGGCATTACAATTCTTGAACCTCTACGAGGTTCGGGGGTGGGGAGAACCTCCGGGTGTACAATTCTTGAACCGCTACGCGGTTCTACAATGCTTGAACCCCTACAGGGTTCGCAAGGGTTGGTAGCTGACATGCTATCTGCAATTCCTGAGCCTCTACGAGGCTCGGGGGTGGGGAGAACCTCCGGGTGTACAATTCTTGAACCGCTACGCGGTTCTACAATGCTTGAACCCCTACGGGGTTCTACAATTCTCAAGCCTCTACGAGGCTCTGGCAGATGGTTGGTAGCTAACATGCAAATTACAATTCTCGAGCCTCTACGAGGCTTTTCAATCAAAACCTGAATGTGATGGCAAACGACGAGCAGAGTTATTTCATGCCTGAGAGCGAAGGGATAGACTTTCGTCGCTACTTCTCGCTCTTCATCAGTAACTGGTACTGGTTTGCCGGGGCACTCTTCCTGGCCCTCGCGCTGGCTTACGGCGCCAACAGGTGGGGAGAAGAGTCCTATACCGTCCAGAGCACCCTGCTCATCAACGACGATCAGTACGGCGGTGGCTTTGCCGAGATGGACAAGATCATCCCGGGAGGAGATATCTTCCGCTCACGCCAGAACCTGCAGAACGAGATCGGCATACTGAAATCGTTCGGCCTTAACCACCAGGTGATGTCCGACCTCGAAGAGTTTCATGTGGTCTATACGGCCGTGGGCAAACGCGGCATCGCCGAGACCCGCCTCTACCGCAACTCGCCATTCACGGTCGACTGTGACAGTATCTGGATGCAGCCCGGCAAGAAGGTCGATATCAAAATCCTGTCGGACGAGAAATACCTCCTGACAATCGAGGCCGATGAGTACGAAGGGGAGCACAGCTTCGGCGAACGGTTCGAAAAGTTCGGCTTCGACTTTGTCATAAAACCCCGCAGCGCGACAGCCTCGCTATATGACCCCGGCCGGTCGAACAGGTACTACTTCTATGTAACCTCGCCGGCATCGCTGGCCAACTACTACCGCTCGAAGCTCTCCGTGGCGCCCATAGACGAGGAGGCCACGCTTGTCAACCTCACCGTCAGCGGCCTGGTGCCCCAGCAGGAGGCTGATTACCTCAACACGCTGATGACTGCCTATATCGACCTCGGGCTGCGATGGAAGAACGAGGCGGCACAGCAGACTGTCGATTTCATTGATGAGCAGCTAGGGTTCATCTCCGACTCGCTGGTGAAGGCGGAGAACAAGATGGAGAACTTCCGTTTCAGCAACCGGTTTGTTGACCTCACGGCGGAGGGCAACCTGGTGCTGCAGCGGCTGGAGCGCTATGAGAACGAGAAGAACACCCTCAACCTGCAGATGCAGTACTATCAGTACCTGAAGGAGTACCTCACCTCGCGCGATGAGACCGGGCTGATAGTCTCGCCCAGCATCATGGGTGTGGCTGATCCGCTGCTGGTACGGCTGGTGGAGGAGCTCTCCAACCTGCAACTGCAACAGAAACAGGCCGGGTTTGTCATGAAGGATAACCTCCCGGCTACGGACCTCATCTCCTCGAAGGTGGAACAGGCACGTGCCGCGCTGCTCGAGAACGTCACCAACAGCATCAACCAGCTGCGCCTCTCGACAGGCGATGTTGAGAAGCGCATCGGCGAGGTCAACGCCCAGCTCGGACGGCTTCCCGGGACGGAGAGACAGCTGATAAGGATACAGCGCGACTTCGATCTTAACAGCACCGTCTACAATTTCCTGCTTGAGAAGAGAGCGGAGGCGGGCATAGCGATGGCCTCGAAGGTGTCTGACAACAAGATCATTGACATTGCAGAGCCTTATAACGCGGCCAGGATCAAACCGCGCGTCAGGCAGAACTACATGCTGGCGCTGATCCTCGGGTTGCTGCTGCCGGCCATTGCGATCATCCTGATAGACCTGGCGAACAACAAGATAATCGACAAGAAGGATATTGAGCGTGCCACCCAGGCGCCCATTCTCGGGTTTATAAGTCACAACAGCTACGGCACCGAGGTGCCTGTTATTGAGAAGCCCGGCAGCACGCTGGCGGAGAGTTTCCGGAGCATACGCACCTCGCTGAAGTATTTCATGCCGGAGGGACAGCCGGCTGTAATTGCCGTCACCTCCACAATAAGCGGCGAGGGGAAGACCTTTGTGGCGATGAACGTTGCTGCGATTATCTCGATGCTGGGGAAGAAGACTTTGCTTGTAGGCCTCGATCTGCGCAAGCCGAGGATCAACAAGATACTGAATCTCGATCACTCGAAGGGGATGAGCACCTATCTCAGCGGCAATCACACTTTTGAGGATGTGGTGCAGCCCACCCCCATTGAGAATCTCTGGTTTGTGTCGTCGGGACCCATTCCGCCGAATCCGTCGGAGCTGATTGAGCGGCAGGCGATGACCGATTTCCTGGAGAGAGCCAGGAAGGAGTTTGATTACATCATCATTGACACACCCCCGGCGGCTGTTGTCACCGATGCCCTGTTGCTTGCCTCGCGTGCCGATGTGACCCTGTTTGTGGTGCGGCAGCGTTACAGTGCCAGGAACACACTCAGCCTGATAGACGAGATTTACAGGAACAGGGAGATAAAGAATCCGGGCATTGTTGTGAATGATATCTCGATGTCCGGTTATTACGGTTACGGTCTTCGGTACGGTTACACGATGGGCTACAACTACGGTTACAACTACGGCTACAAGTATTACGGTCACAGTCAGTACGGCAAGGGGGCCGGGAAGGAAGCCGGGGCATATTATACTGAGGACTGACTTCCGTTGAAAAATGAATTACAATAATTCAAAATTTATCTATATTTGGCAATCAAAGCTGCCCACTGATGGCAGCAAAATCTTGGGGAAGAGTTGAAATAAAATAGAGCCGTGAACAAATGATCGGCTCATGTTGTATTTAGAAGAACTTCAGATTGTTAGGCACTTCACCCGATGTGACTGACCAACCGGAGGATTATTCAGAACGCACATTTCCGGCCCCCCGGCCAGCAGCAAAAACTATAACCTTTTCTACAATTCTTAATGACCTGCGGCCATAAGATCCCCTTAGGGGATTAAGAATTGTAAAAGTAACCCAACATCCTTCCTGCTTCATACTCATCACATGGAAACAACCAAGAAACCCACCCCTCCTTCCGACGACATTGACCTGATGCGCTATGTCTCCCTCTTCCTCAGCAACTGGCTCTGGATAGCCGTGGCGCTGTTCCTTGCCTTGAGCATTGCATATATCTTCAACCGCTACTCGCAGCGGGTATATAACGTCAAGAGCACCATCCTCATCAAGGAGCAGCAATCCACCGGAGCCATTGCCAATATGGAACAGATCTTTGCTGGTAACGCCTATAACCCTTACCCAAATCTCGAGGATGAGGTGGCAATTATTAAATCATACACGCTTAATTACAGGGTCATAGAGGAATTGTCCGAACACCATATAGCATACATCCCGGTAGCGCGAAACGGCATCCAGGGCCAGCGGACATACAAGACCTCCCCCTTCGTGATAAGGAAACTCAGTGATGATCAGCCGGCAGGGGTGCCGATGACCATCAGATTCACAGGACCGGAATCATATACCGTTGAAATTGATGACGACGAACTGAAAACAAAGGGTCTCAATGGTTCAGAGACGGGTGAGAAGGTTAACCGCGAACGTGAATTTAAGCTTGGTGAAGTATATGATTATTACGGTTTTGACTTTGTAATTGAGCAGCGTGACAGCACCGGATCAATAAAAGAAGGCAGCCGATGGCTGGTATGGTTTGAATCACCCGCCACCCTTGCAAATGTTTACCGCAACAGTCTGAAGGTGGAAGCCGTTGAGGATTATGCCAGTGTCTTTAACCTTTCGTTTGAAGGCTATTCGCCACAGCAGGGCGCCGACTATCTCAACACCCTGATGAGGCTTTATATCATCCAGGGAATGGAGTGGAAGAGCAGGGCTGCCGATAACACGATAAACTTCATAGAGGCTCAGCTGGGCCTCATCTCCGACTCGCTGAGGATAGCGGAGAACAGCATGGAGGACTTCAGGCTCAACAACCGCTTTGTGGACCTTACCCTTGAGGGTACTCTGGTGCTCCAAAGGCTTGAGAAGTTTGAAGGTGAGAAGAACATTCTGGGCTTGCAGATGCAGTATTATGAATACCTTCTTGACTATCTGGAAGACAGGAATGACAGTGAAAACATCATATCCCCAAGCGTTATGGGGGTCACTGACCCGGTTCTTGTGAAACTGGTCGGTGAATTTGCTACACTTCAGCAACAGAAGAAACAGATGGCATTCACTGTGAAAGATAACCAGCCGCAGGCCCAGCTGATGGATCAGACCCTGGAAGATGCACGGGCGGCCCTTCGCGAGAATGTGGCCAGCGCAATCAGTCAGCTCAAGCTTTCCATAAATAACGTCGATGAGCGTATCGCAAAAGTTGAGAAGGAGCTGGGACGCCTCCCCGGTACTGAAAGACGTCTCATAGGCATACAGAGGAAATTCGACCTGAATAACTCTGTCTATACCTACCTTCTTGAACGCCGTGCCGAGGCCGGCATTGCCAAGGCATCGCAGATAACCGACAACCGCATCATTGACGAGGCTATTGTCCAGAACAGCAGCAGGGTCAAACCCAAGGAGATGAAAAATTATCTCACCGCGATGTTGCTGGGACTATTGGTACCAATGGCTCTCAT
>Ga0208197_1001100_pt1 | contig 29072 bp, 32 predicted proteins | sample AD_JPNNA4_MetaG_FD_184444 | JGI IMG/M metagenome (GOLD analysis project Ga0208197, IMG submission 184444) | Active sludge microbial communities of municipal wastewater-treating anaerobic digesters from Japan - AD_JPNNA4_MetaG (SPAdes) (version 2) | ecosystem: Engineered > Bioreactor > Anaerobic...
CAGCTCATGAATAGCCGCCAATATATCCGCCGTATCATAATAATGCCAGTTCCTCACTATCTTGTCTTTTTGGAGCTTAAACACCATCACCCAATCGTGTTCAAAACTCCGTCCGCTGGATCTTACATTAAACCGATTTCTCCCCTCGACGATAACCCGATCTTCATTGGCTGTTATCTCCATTGGCTCCATCCTTTCAATGGCAACGACTTCTGAGAGTTCTTTGAAGAATGCGGCTATTTCTTCGCGGCTATGACGCGGTTTAGACCATGAGATTTCGGCGGATTTTGTCCGGGTAACCGGCGATCGGAAATCTACATTCTCTGCATATGACTCCAGAGCAGCTTTAAGGTCGCCTTGTCCAAGTGCCGCGAACATCTGCTGCACTACTTTCATATTATTCTGAGCGTTCATAGCTTTATCATAACATAACAATTGGACTTATAATTTACTGGATGCATGCAGGGTACACTTGGGCGAGAGTGCGAAGGAAAACGATGGAGCGGAAAATCCCATCTTCCTATATATATTGGAAGATTCCCCTCATCCCGGACCAGGCTAAATATGAATTGCAGTCGCAGCATCCACGTGTCAGGGATTCTCGTAACCGTGTAACCGATATTCAATATGCTACCTTAGTTTTCTCTCCCGATATACAATTTTTATATTTTTATTTACTGAGTTACAGTCAAGAAATATGCCCTATTAGAGGGTTTCAAGCTAAAAGGAATATTATCTGGCATAATCAGAGTATAACCAGAATAACTGAGCATTGATCAAATCATTTGCAGGGAGGCCATCCATATCTTGAAAGCGCCTAGCCATGAAGGGCCAAATCATGAATCACCATCTAGCGTACCGAAAAGTTTAAGAGACAACTCGAAAAATGATGCCATCATTAGAGGCAGTCGCTAAATGGATTCCAATAACAAACGCAAAAGGCGAATTAACCACAAATATCCGAATTGCTACTGGCTATTTATACTTTTAGCTGCATTAATCTTGGCTGAAACGATTACACAGGCTGATGGGCAACAAGTTCTTTTTGAGCTTGTAACACTAAAGCCTGCATATGATGAGACTTTTGCAAACGATATCCAACACATCTTAGAGAGCTATCATTGGTTGAATCCATACACAACAGGCAATTTCTCCTGCACTGACACCTCGATTTACATAGTGCTGCTATTAGAGCGATACGGATATCGGGCATCATGCATGACCGACTGGGGTCCAGATAACCGATCTTTGAACGATGATCCTGTGGGACATATGTGGGTTGCAGTTAATAACCCCAGACACAATGAATCATGGATATTCATAGATGGAAATGGCGGATTTTACCCTGACAAAAAGCCATTACCAAACTCAATTGGACAAATTATATACGGTGATATATATCGTACTGGTTACATAATATCTAATCCACTAGAATACCTTGCGAAATACGACTCGAATCCAAGACAATCGTGGAGACAACAATATAGTTTGAATGATTCCAATGCGCCAAAACCTAATACATCTTAAGCTCAAAGATTTTGGTGATCACTTTAATCACCTGGGCTTTAACCTGCCTGCTCTAGTAGCCTCTAAATTTCCTTTCAAAATAATTTGTGGTTACAGGCCGGAAAGCCATCACGACCTACAGGTTGCAAAGATGGATCGCCAGCTCATCAGCATCCTTTAAGCGGGCTATCCGGCCTTCCTTGAAATCCTGGAGACCTTTGATTATGCCCTCGGCAAAGCTATCCTCTTTGGATGGTTCAGGTTTCTCATCCTGGATAGCCACATTCTCACTTGCACCGGCCATGATAGCTACTCCTCACTGATGAGCTATAAGGATTGCGAAAAGTCGGGCGGCTATATCGCAATCCCTCAGAGTTCGCGGCCTCCTCCGCCTTGACCAGCATAACCGGCCTAAAGATACCTATGTCTCATCTAATGCCATTTTGTTTATTTGCAGATTAGCCCTCTCGAGTCATTCCCGCAGCAGCTTCTGTGCATCCTCGTGCATGCTGGCCAGCTTCTTGGTGATGGGGTGCTCTAGCCCGTACTCCTGCTCCGCCAGGCCCTTGATCCGCCAGATCTCAGAGAGAAGCTTGCCGATCTCCTTGTTTACGTACCTGCAATTCTGCTCGGTCATGGTTTATGCGGCTCTGTATTCTTGATGGCCCTCCCATTCATTTTATCCTTTTCCTTCCCGCGCTCAACCTGAAATTCATCATATATTCTCGATAGCCTTAACAATCCATAGATCCACCAGAGAGAGCGGAGCTTTGAAGACGCCAGGAAGTAAGTGAAAATGCCAGAAAACCAGCTTAAGCCTAACGCAATTCTCAGAGGCCCGATATTCCCTGAGCCTGTTCAGGTCGTCGCCGTGACGCCAATGGGCAGGGCAACGAAAATCTCAGGGAAAGGGCTCAATACCAAGACGTATTATGATCCTATTCTCTCCCCTGAGCAAATTGCCACCCTTGAAATCACCCCCGAGAAAGAGCCATTTGATGGCGACTCTGGGAAATTCCGCATTGGAATCGAGGCAATGAGACTGGGTTTGGCCTACGAATACGATCCTTACTTCACTTTATCCATAGCCAGGGTAGATCCTCTGCCCCATCAGCTTGAAGCCGTTTACGAATATTTCTTGAAGCTTCCACGCATTCGTTTTCTTCTGGCGGACGATCCTGGCGCCGGTAAGACCATCATGGCCGGTCTCCTCGTGAAAGAGCTGAAAATCCGAGGATTGATTTCTCGTACCCTTATTGTTGCTCCTGCCAACCTCACATTTCAGTGGCAGAGGGAGATGCAGGATAAGTTCCGAGAGCGTTTCGAGGTACTAAGAGGAGAGGGCCTGAGGGCCAACTATGGCTCCAATCCCTGGCAGGAAAAGAATCAGGTTATAACCTCCATGCCCTGGGTCGCACGTATTGAAGATGCCAAAGACAGCCTGCTGCGCAGCCATTGGGACCTGGTTATAGTTGACGAGGCCCACAAGATGAGCGCCTCCAGCATGGACCGCAAGACTCTGGCTTATCAGCTTGGGGAAGCGCTTTCTGACCTCACAGACCACTATCTTATGATGACGGCCACGCCTCATAAGGGCGATAAAGAAAACTTCAGACTCTTCCTAAGGTTGCTGGACAAGGATGTCTATGCCGATATCAAGAGCCTGAACGCAGCATTGGATCGAAAAGAAGCGCCGTTCTATCTTCGTAGAGTGAAGGAAGCCTTGGTAACCTTCCCAGATCCAGAAACAGGAACTGCCAAGAGTCTCTTCACCAGGCGGCTAGTCAAGACGATTGGCTTTGAAATCGATAGCGACGAGGTTGATCTTTACGATGCTCTCACCGGTTATGTCGAGGAGCAGTCCATAAAAGCAGCCCATGATGAAAACACCGTCCGGGGCCGGGCTCTCGGATTCACCATGGCCATGCTGCAGAGACGGTTTGCCTCCAGCACATATGCCCTCCGAAGAAGCCTCGAGCGCATTAAAGAGAAGAGAGAGCGGATTCTGGCTGATCCAGAGGCCTATCGCCAGCAGCAGATGGAGAAGAAGATACCGGAAGACTTCGAAGATCTTACCGAGGAAGAGCAGCAAGAGATCCTTGAGGATCTGGAAAATTCAGTGGCATCTGTAGATCCGGAGGCCCTAAAGGAAGAGATCTTCCTGCTGGGAAGATTGATCGAAAGGGCAAAGGCTCTGGAGCAGCGGGCCATTGAATCCAAGCTACGCAAACTCAAAGACCTTCTCACTGAAAAAGGCATCTTCACTGACCCCAAGATGAAGCTCTTAATCTTCACAGAGCACAAGGACACCCTGGACTTTCTGGCAGGCGATGGGCAGGAGGGACGACCCCTGGGCAAGCTTCTGGAGTGGGGCCTATCAGTTACTCAGATCCACGGCGGCATGAAGATCGGCGATAGGGACACGCCCGGGACAAGGATCAACGCGGAGAGGGAGTTTCGGGAGAGCTGCCAGGTTATGGTGGCCACAGAGGCTGCTGGTGAGGGCATCAACCTGCAGTTCTGCTGGCTCATGATCAACTACGATATACCCTGGAATCCCATGCGCCTGGAGCAGAGGATGGGCCGCATCCATAGATACGGACAGAAAAGAGACTGCTTGATCTTCAATTTTGTCTCCACCAATACCCGTGAAGGCCGGGTATTGCAGATGCTCTTTGAGAGGATTGAGCGGATTGAGAGGGATCTTGATCCCGATAACACCGGCAAGGTCTTCAATGTCCTGGGAGATGTCCTTCCACCAAACCAGATTGAGCAGATGCTTCGAGAGATGTATGCCAAGAGCTGCAAAGAAGAAGACATCAAGAGCGTAATCCTCAAAGAAGTAGATCTGAAGCACATCAAAGAGATAAAGGAGGATACTCTCGAAGGCCTGGCCAAGAAAGAGCTGAACTTATCGGCCATCGTCGGCAAATCGGAAGAGGCGAAAGAGAGGCGGCTCGTGCCAGAAGTAATAGAGGACTTCTTTATCAAGGCGGCACCGATGGTTGGGTTGCTGGTTAAGTCCTTAAAGCAGGGTGAGCATATCTACCGGCCAGGGAAGACGCCCAGGATGCTCTTCTCTGTCGGAGAAGAGATAGAGCCTAGGTTCGGCAAACTAGGCCGGGAGTACAAGCATATAGTTTTCAATAAGGAGCTTCTAGCTTCCGATCCCACTATCGAGTGGGTCACACCTGGGCATCCACTCTTTGAAGCCGTCAGGATATATTCCCTTTATCAGGCGGAAGATGATCTGAGGAGAGGTGCTGTCTTTTTCGACCTTTACAGCAGAGAGCCATACCGGCTAGATGTATATTCGGCGGCGGTAAAGGATGGTCAGGGAAAGGTTGTCCATCGAAGGCTTTTCGTGGCTCAAACCAATATGGATGGATCAATTACAGTCAGACAACCCACGGTATTCCTGGATTTGATCCTGCCAGGCTCAAGGACGGAGATTCCCGAAGCAGACCACCTGCCGGAGCGTGATTTTGTAGAGCAGGCCCTCTTTGACAAAGCCCTTCTTCCTTTCCTGGACGAGATTCAAGCTGAGAGAACGAAAGAGATCAGGACCATTGAGGATCACATGGAGATCAGCCTAAACGAGCTGATCGCCAGGCAGAATCAGAATCTTATGGATTTGCAGGCCAAACAACAGGCAGGGGATACAACTCAACCTTTCGCCGCCAACATCAAGATGGCCGAGGATCGTCTGGACGATCTTTATTCCAGGCTGGAGCGGCGAAGAACAGAGCTGGAACGGGAACGCTACCTGAGCATCTCTGAGATCCAGCATCATGGTCGGGCCTGGGTATTGCCTCATCCTGAGCGAAATACGCCAACCTTAGCGCCCATGGTGGAAGACGAGGAGATAGAAAAGATCGCCGTCCAGGCTGTAATTGCCCATGAGGAGGCAAGAGGCTGGAAAGTTCAGAGTGTGGAACTGGAGAACAGGGGATTTGATCTCATCTCCAGAAAGCCCCATCCGGAAGATCCCCAAACATCATTAGAGGTCAGATTCATAGAAGTAAAGGGCAGGGCAGGAGTGGGGGATATCGCTCTGACTGCAAATGAGTACAGAACGGCTGAGAGGCTGAAAAAGGACTACTGGCTTTATGCCGTCTTTAACTGTGCTTCAAATCCAGAGATTCATCTTGTCCAGGATCCAGGACGCCTGGGATGGGAGCCACTAGTAAAGATAGAGCATTATCATCTGGGGGCAGATAGGATTTTGGGAGTTCTAAATGATGGATGAAGATCGACTGAAAGAAATTATCGATGCGGGGGAATCTCTAGAGAGGGAGTTCAAATCCGACCGCCGCCAGATCAGCGACCGAGAGATTTACGAGGAGGTCGTAGCTCTTGCAAATACCTCGGGCGGAGTCCTCCTCATAGGGGTTGAGGATGATGGAAAGGTGACTGGCGCCAGTTCCAGGCATGGCAGAACGACAGATCCTCTAAAGCTACAGTCTGCAATCTTCAATAACACAGTTCCGAATATCAACACTCGTATATCGCTTGTCAGCACCGAAGAAAAAATAGTTCTAGCTATCGAGGTCGATCAGTATCCGGAACCGTGCGCTACAACCGAGGGCAAATCCCTTTACCGAACTATTAAATCAGATGGCAAGCCCCAGAGCGTACCGTTCTATCCGAGGGATCAGAGATCCAGGCGCGTGGATCTAGGTCTCCTGGACTTCTCAGCCCAGGCGATGGATGATGTATCGTTTAACGATCTGGACCAAAGGGAGTTCGAACGCCTCAGGCAGACTGTGGCCAGGCTTCGTGGAGATCGTAGCCTTCTGGATTTATCAGATGAAGAAATAGCAAAGGCATTGCGCCTCGTGGAGACTGTGAACGATCAGCCAATTCCCAATGTAGCGGGCCTTCTGCTGCTTGGCAAAGAGGATAAGCTTCGAGCTATTTTGCCCACACATGAAGTCTGTTTCCAGGTCTTTGACGATCAGGAAAACGTCCGAGTAAATGACGTATTTCGAGGACCTTTATTGAAGGTCTTAGAGGATGTGGAGGAGAGGTTCAGGGCTCGAATTGAAGAGGATGAGATACAGGTCGGATTCTTCCGAATTCCAATACCTGATTATTCTTTAGAGGGGATTCGGGAGGCGGTTAATAATGCAGTACTGCATAGAAATTACACTCGGTTGGGAGCGGTCTATGTGCAGTGGCATCATGATCATATCTTGATCGCCAGCCCGGGAGGATTTCCGACTGGAATCACCGTAGATAACATCCTTGTCCACGAGCCCAAGCCACGCAACCTGTTGCTTGCAGAAGCCTTAAAGAGAATCGGACTTGTGGAGCAAACCGGCAGGGGTGTGGATAAGATTTACATGGGTCAGCTACGATACGGTCGACCGCCACCTGACTATGGCAGGAGCGATACAGAGGGTGTAAGAGTTGTGCTTAGCGGCGGCAAAGCTTCCCAACAGTTTGCTGCTTTCGTATATGAGGAGGATAGAAAAGGCCATCGTCTGGATCTGGATAAGCTAATGATCCTCAATACGCTCTTCTTTGATCGCAGGATAAACTCAGAGACCGCGGGAAAGCTGATTCAAAAGGGGCCGGTTGCGGCAAGGAGGACTCTGGAGTCGCTCTGTGAGATAGGATTACTGGTTGCCAAGGGCGAGACAAAAGGAAGGGTATATCACCTCAGCCCCGAGCTTTACAGAAAGCTGGGTCATCCTGAAGGTTACATCCGGACCCATGGGATCTCTTCGATACGACAAGAAGCAATGATAATGGAATATGTACAAGCTCATGGGCGTATCGAGAGAAAGCATGTTATAGAACTGTGCGGATTGACCAGTCCTCAGGCTGGCAGGCTCCTAAAGAAGATGATACAAAAGAAGAAGCTGAAACGAGAAGGAACACCACCCAGATGGACTTACTATGTTATTGCAAAAGAGAAGCCTTGACCCTATATGATGCTTCTATCTACGCCCTATAGATAGTGGCGTTAGATCTATCGACGCGTCGATAGAAGTTTCGTTATGTCTCTGCCAGGTATGTATTTCAATAGGTTATGACCAATGCTATCGTTACTTCCGTGATGTCTCATGAACTACCCCAAGCGCCTCATCGAGGTCGATCTGCCCATTAAGAGAATCAGCGAGCACGCCCGCCGGGAGAAGTCCATCCGCCACGGCCACATCTCCACCCTGCATATCTGGTGGGCACGTCGGCCTTTGGCTGCCTGCCGGGCAGTGATATGTGCTGCCCTCTGGCCTGATCCTGCTGATCCTTTATGCCCGAACAGGTTCAAAGAGGAGGCCGCCCAGATCATGGCCCGCTTCCGCAATCCCCTGGGCCAGCCGGACCTGGACTACAGCGAGCCCCTGACCCTGCGCAGAGCGCTCTTGGACTTCATTGCCGATTTTGCCAACTGGGATAACTCCAGGGATCAGAGATACCTGGAGACGGCCCGCGCCCTCACCCAGTCAGCCCATTTGTCATTGGGCGGTGCACCAGGAACCCGCCCCCTGGTGGTCGATCCCTTTGCTGGCGGCGGCTCAATCCCTCTGGAGGCCCTGCGGGTGGGTGCAGATGTCTTCGCCTCAGATCTGAATCCCGTGGCGGTTCTGCTCAACAAGGTGGTGCTGGAGTATATTCCCAAATACGGGCAGCAGCTTGCCGATGAGGTCCGAAAATGGGGCGAGTGGATTCGGATCGAGGCGGAGAAGGAGCTATCGCAGTTCTATCCCAAGGACCCGGATGGAGCTACTCCTATCGCCTATCTCTGGGCTCGCACCGTCACCTGTGAGGGGCCAGGATGCGGGGCAGAAGTTCCATTGATGCGTGCACTTTGGCTGGCAAAAAAAAGCAATCGCTCGGTTGCATTGAAGTTCATCCCAGACCGGGAGAAGAAACGAGTTGATTTTGAGATCATTCAGGATATAAAAGCCCAGGATGTGGTCGAGGGCACAGTCCGCAGGGGCTCGGCCACCTGTCCGATCTGCGGCTACACAACGCCCGTGGCTTCAGTGCGAAGGCAGCTCAAGGCCCGCCGAGGTGGAGCAGCGGATGCCAGGCTCTTTTGCGTGGTGACCACCAGGCCAGGGCAACAGGGACGATTCTACCGTCTGCCGACAGAGAGGGATCTGGTGGCGGTGAGGAAGGCCTCGGAGGAGCTGGACCGAAGGAAGGCGGATCACATCGGGCTGCTATCCCTGGTGCCGGACGAGCCTACCCCCCAAGGTGGGGGAAGTGGCGCCGGTCGAGCGTTTTCGCAGCGCAACTACGGCATGGACCACTTTGAGGATCTCTTCACCCCCAGGCAGGCCCTGGCGCTGACCATGCTGGTTCGGCTGGTGCAGGTGGTGGGGCGGAAGCTTGCTGAGGAGAAGGACGCCGGGATGGCTGCTGCGGTACAGACGTGCTTGGCACTGGTCGTTGATCGCCAAGCCGATGCAACATCTTCACTTTCCAGATGGCATGTAACAGGCGAAAAGCATACTGCGACGTTTAGTCGTCAGGCAATCCCAATGGTTTGGGATTTTTCAGAAGTAAATATTCTATCAGCCTCTACTGGAGGTTTTCCTGGAGCTATCGAATGGGTGTCCCAGGTCTGTGAATCAATCGCGCTTGTGTTATCTTTTGGTCAAGTAGGTCAAGCAACTGCAATGATAAATCCCCTCCCTGACGACTCTGCAAAGCTATTTCTCACAGATCCACCATATTATGATGCGGTTCCTTATGCTGATCTTTCTGATTTCTTTTTCGTATGGCTGAAAAGGACATTGGGAGATCTACATGGTACAATGCTCAATGAAGTCCTAACCCCGAAAGACGAAGAATGCATCGTTGATGAAGTGAAGGGCAAAGATAAGGCCTACTTTGAAGTGAAAATGGGAGAAGCAATGGCTGAAGGCCGCCGCATTCTCACTCCTGACGGCATCGGCGTCGTGGTCTTCGCCCACAAGTCCACTAGTGGCTGGGAGGCAATGCTCCAGGCCATGATCGATGCCGGATGGATATTCACCGGTTCCTGGCCCATCGATACAGAGATGGGTTCCCGCCTCCGAGCTATGGACTCTGCAGCCCTCGCCTCTTCAATCCATCTGGTCTGCCGTCCTCGTGAGAATCCCAGCGGTGAAATCCGCACCGATGACGTGGGCGACTGGCGGGAAGTTCTCTCTGAGCTTCCCCAGCGAATCCACGCCTGGCTCCCTGGGCTGGCTGCCGAGGGTGTCGTGGGCGCAGATGCCATATTCTCCTGTCTGGGACCGGCCCTGGAGATCTATAGCCGCTACTACTCGGGTGGAGAAGGTCAACGGAGAGGTCGTGACTCTTAAGGAATATCTGGAGGAAGTTTGGGCTGCGGTCTCCCGAGAGGCTTTGAGCACAATCTTCTCCGGCGACACCTCAGGCTTCGAGGAGGATGCCCGCATCACTGCCATGTGGCTGTGGACACTTTCCGCAGGCGCAAACAGCGCAATCGTCGGCCAGGAGGAAGAAGAGCCTGAGGATGAGACTCCGGCAAAGAGCAAGATCAGCGGCTTTGTCCTGGAGTATGATGCAGCCCGCAAGATCGCCCAGGGCCTTGGTGTCAGCCTGGAAAACATCCCCAGCATTGTAGAGGTCAAAAAGGACAAGGCCCGGCTTCTGCCTGTCTCTGAGCGTGCCTCCTACCTCCTGGGCAGGGAGAGCATCGTACCACGCCGGCAAAAGAAGGATAAGATGCGGCAGATGACCCTCTTGGGAGAGGTCGTCGAGGGAACTGTGGAGAGCAAAGTTGCAGGTACGGACTTTTCTGCTGGCAAGACCATGCTGGATCGGCTTCATCAGGCCATGCTACTTTTCGCAGCAGGTCAGGGTGAAGCTCTGAGCGCCTTTTTGCGGGAGCAGGGGCAGGATCAGAGCCTTTGGAGCCTGGCCCAGGCCCTGGCGGCCCTCTATCCAGCCGGAAGCGAGGAGCGGCGCTGGGTGGAGGGAGTGCTGGCCAGGAAGAAGAGCCTGGGAATATGAGCCCATTGGAGTTGAAGAGGGCTTTCTTCAATACCATCCGGCAGCATGAGTTCGCCTCTCCTCTGAGAGATGCGGCTATGTCCGAGGATCTGGCCGCCTGGACCAGGCATCTTACTGCCGCCACTATCAGGACCTGTGAAGGCTTGGGCTGGAAGGCTGCGGCCAAAGGCCAGAGGCTCCAGTTTCTTCCTGAAGCCAGGAACGAATACCTGACCATAGATGTGATGGCGTTTCATCATCTTCAAACATCGACGCGCTGGCCAATACCCATTGCTGCTTTCGAACTGGAGAATAGCAAGAATCAAGACCGTATAGCCTATTCTCTGTGGAAACTGCTCTGCCTGCGTGTGCCCTTGCGAGTGCTCTTCTGCTATCGCTATGATTCTTCAGAAGGAGACGCAGTTGTCCGCTTTCTGCAGCAAGAGGTTCTATCCACCATCGATCGGCCCCCTGAAGGTGATACTGTGGTGGTAGTGGGCAGCAGAGATGAGTCATCGGTTTTTCCCTATGGCTTCTTTCGCTGGTGGCATCTCAATCCCAGCACCATAAGCTTTAACGTAATTTAGATCTAGCCTTATTCCCTGGTAGGAGAGGAACAAATGGCCCTGAAGCCCTGGTATAAGGTAGTTAATCCCCGCAAGGATCTAAGGGAAGGCAAATCCCTGGTCGTTGCCGAGTTTGCCGTGCATCTCGATCAGATAAGAGACAATAAAGGATACGAAGAATACAGAATTCCAGAAAGGTTCTTCGAAAACACCTACCTCACCGACGGCCTGATTGCCACTGCTTCCGAGGTGGTGCGCCGTCTATCCGGCGATGATACCCAGAATGCCGTCTTTAATATGGCCACACAATTCGGTGGCGGCAAAACTCACTCTCTGGCTCTCTTCTACCACCTCGCCACCAACGGCCCAAATGCCAATGCCTTCGTGGGCGTGCAGAAGATCCTGGAGAAATCCGGCCTCTCCTCTGTTCCCAAAGCCGCTACCGCAGTCTTTGTAGGAACTGAATTTGACTCCCTATCTGGAAGAAGCCGAGACGGCGAGCCCCTACGCAAGACTCCCTGGGGAGAGATTGCCTTCCAGCTGGCTGGAGAAGAGGGTTTTCAGATCGTAAGAAAGCAGGACGAAGAGCTTATCGCTCCCGGAGGAGATGTCATCCGGGCCTTCCTGCCCAAGGACAGGCCCTGCCTCATCCTCATGGATGAGCTGATGAATTACGCTAGTGGCTATCGTAAGTATGGCTTGTCTGCCCAGCTCTACCGATTCATCCAGAACCTCTCCGAGGTCGTAAGAGGTCTCAGCAATGTGGTCGTGGTAATCTCCATCCCCGCTTCACAACTGGAGATGACTGCGGAGGATGTTCTCGATTATGATCGCTTCAAGAAGGTCCTGGACAGAGTGAGCAAGCCCATAATGATCTCCTCGGATGCGGACATTTCAGAGATCATCCGGCGGCGGCTCTTTGAATGGGATAAAGACCATCTGACCGCTGAAGGCAAAGTGGTCCTGGACAAAGAGGCCATTAAGACCTGCAAAGCCTATGCCGAGTGGATCAAAGAGAACCGGCTGCAGATTCCGGCCTGGTTTGATGCCGATCACGCCGAGGAGGCCTTCAAAGCCACTTATCCCTTCCACCCCATGACCATCTCTGTCTTCAGGAGAAAGTGGCAAACCCTGCCCAGGTTTCAGCGAACTCGCGGCGTGCTGCGGCTGCTGGGTCTATGGGCCTCCAGAGCCTTCCGGGAGGGCTGGACTGGAGCGCATCATGATCCGCTCATCTGCCTGGGCACAGCGCCCTTGGAGGACAGGGATTTCAGGGCGGCAGCTTTGGAGCAGCTCGGAGAGCAGCTCCTGGAAGTCCCCATAACCACAGACATAGTGGGAAGCGCTGAAGCACATGCTTTAAGGCTGGATGGCCAGGCCATTGACACCATAAAAAATGCCCGGTTGCATCGCAAGGTTGCCACAGCGATATTTTTTGAATCCAATGGAGGCATGACCAAGAATGAGGAGGCCACGCTTCCCGAGGTCCGCCTTGCCGTAGCTCAGCCTGATCTGGACATAGGCAATGTTGAGACCGTGGTAGAGAGCCTGAAGAAGACCTGCTACTACATCAATGAACGGGGTACTAAATTCGGAGTCCGACCGGGAATAAACAAGCTCTTCGCCGATGGTCAGGCCGCTGTGGAGGGGCCTGAGATAAATGAAAGGGCTCATCAGGCCATTCTGGAGGTATTCAATAAGGGCAAGGGCCTCAAGCCCATTCCATTCCCAGAAAAGAGCAACGAAATTCCGGATCAACCTGCTCTGAACCTGGCCGTTTTATCTCTTGAGCATACCATGAGAGAGAACACCACCCTCTCTCTGGTAGAGTCCATGACCAAAGACCACGGCAGCTCTGCCCGCTTCTATAAGAGTGCCCTTATCTGGGCTATTGCAGATAATGATTCGGCTCTGAGATCCAAATCCCGTGAGCTTTTGGCCTGGGAGAAGATAAAAGAGGAGGAGAGCCGGCTGCAGCTTGATGATTCTCAAAAGATTCAGGTCAGGGAGAATATTCAGAGAGCCGAGCGGGACCTGAAAGAATCCGTCTGGTGGAGCTATAAGAGCCTTGCTCTTCTCGGCAAGGATAACAATCTGATGCTCATCGACCTGGGGAAGATCAACCCCAGCATGGCAGACTCACTGGTGGGCCTTTATATGAGCCACCTCCGCCAGAAGGATCTGATAACGGACAGAGTCAGCCCAACATTCCTGGCACGCAACTGGCCAGCCTCTGAGGAGTGGTCAACAAAGGCAGTCAGAGACGCCTTCTTTGCATCACCCTTGTTTCCAAGGCTCTTCAGTCAAGAAGCGGTCAAGGAATTGATATCCAAAGGGGTATCCTATGGCATCTTCGCCTATGTGGGGAAATCCGCAGAGGGCAGATACCATCCATTTCATTCTAAGGAAGACCTCCCACTGGATAATATTGAGATAGCTGACGATATGTATATCGTAAAGGAGCCGGTCAAGCAGCCGTCAGCAGAGCCTGAGACCATAATAGTATCTCCCGCCCATGCAAGCCTCAATCCGTCCGGAGAAATTCTATTCTCCGCCAGAGTGCTGGACAAATTAGGCAAAGAGATCGCTGATGCAAAGTTCGAGTGGAATGCCACAGGCGGCTCTATAGATCAGCTTGGCAACTTCAAGGCAAGCGCAGAAGAAGGCACCTTCAAAGTAACTGCCTCTTTGGGGAGAGTCAAGGGTTCAGCTACAATTGCAGTGGTCAACGAGGTTCGCAAAGCCGTTCGCCTCACAATATCTCCCTCAGATGCTCGAATGAGTCCAGGGAAAACACAGCCCTTCTCCGCAAAGGGATTCGATCAATATGGAAATGAAGTTCCTTTGGACCATATAGCGTGGGCGTCTATAGGAGGGGAGATAAGCGATCAAGGCGTTTTCCAAGCCGGCCTAGAAGAAGGCAATTTCGTAGTCACGGCCACTGCAGGAGAGATAAAAGGCACCTCGAAGGGTATTATCAAGAAGGTTAAAGCTCATTGGTCCGGCGAGATGCCACATCAAAAATGGTCTCAATTTTACACCAGGGTTCTCATGAAGCATGTAGTGGGGAATAAGTTGAGGCTCACTATTGATCTGGCTCTATCCGATATAACGGATGATGATATCGAGCAGATGCGCATAGCACTGAAGGAATTGGGCCTTGAGGATGAGGTTGAAGTAAGCTAAGTAATATGCTCACACCGAGTTCAGATAATCCGGCGGCACATCCTCGAATCCCACCCAGCTATACCACTTGGACAGCCCCAGGAACTCCGCCCATCTATCGATCATGGATCTGTCGCCCTCGTAGCTGTTCACATAATCCTTCTCAGTGAGCTGCATTAGCTGCTTGCCCTTCCCCCAGTCCCTCTCGCGCCAGTTCCTTTATTGTCTCAGGGGCGGCCATGTCCAGAAGGTCTTTGAAGTATTTCTCGGCGCTTTCCAGGTCATTTAGAGATTTATAGGCAAAGGCAAGTCCGTAAACCGTCTGGGGGTCCTGGGGATTGATCTCATGGGATTTCTTGAGATAATAAAATGCGCTCTGGTAATCTTTCTCCTTGCCAGATATTCCCCCCAGATTCTTGAGGGCAAAGGGGTTGTCTGGGGCGATCTTCAGGGCCTCTAAAGTGTATTCCTTGGCATTTTTGAGATCGCCGAGATTCATATAAGCAAATCCCAGGGCCACGTGGGCGTTGGCATTCTCTGGCGAGATTTCAATGCACTTCTTTAGTAGCGGTACTGCGCTATCGGGCCTACCAAGCTCGGTGTAGAGCATGCCCAGATTGTAGAGGATATCCTCATTCTCAGGGTCTTGCTTTAGCAGCTCCTCGAAGTAGATTCTGGCCTCGTCCAGCCGCCCGGCCTGGATGAACTTCAGAGCCTGTTCAAAGTGATCCATCAATGAGGTAGATGATGAGGCATTATTAAAATGATTGTCCACCAGCGACATGCCAATGCAACTTCAGACAAAACCACGCTGAGGGTGAGATTTTCGCTCTATTTTACAGGTAAGCTTTAAATACCTTCAGAGCCTTATCAATATACGGTGAGCTTGTGGTAAAACCAGACAGATCGCGATATATTTGGCTCTATTGCAAGTCCAAAGCCCAAAAGGAGCAATGGCAGGCTCTGGCTGATAAGGTGGATACTCCTTTATCGACTTGGTGCGCCTCGATTATCGAGGAGCGGATAGCAGAAGAGAATGGTCTCCTCCCACGGCATAAGATCGCAAAAGAACTAGAGAGCTTAAAAGCGGAAAACAAGATATTGCGAGAAGATCTGAGGCAGAAAGAGGTAGTTCTACAGAGATATGAGGCGGAATTGCGCCGGTATAGAGCCGAGCCCTTCCAGGGAGAGCAGTTCGCAGGCATCCGGCCATATTCCAAAGAGCTTGTGGAGATCCTGAAGGCCCGCGGCCACGTGGGCAGCTATCAGATACTTGAACTGCTCGGAATCGCCCCCGGAGAGGCTGAGGCCATTAAGGCTGTATCGAAGCAGCTGGAAGAGCTGGAGAAATTCAACTTGATCAAGGCTGACGGTAAGGGCTGGCATTGGACAGGCTGATAGACGATTTCCTTCAGGACCTTGAGCTGAGTGGGAGGACAGAAGGGACAGCCCGGCATTATAGGAGCTGTTTATCAGTCTTCATAAAGTACTTGGATGGCAAGAAAGTTCTTGAAGTGGACAAAGAGATATTGCGGGGATTTATCGGCTATCTGAAAGCTCAAGGGACGGCCACAAAGACCATTGAGAACTACTTCTCAGTGCTCTCCAGCTTCTATGAATACCTTGCATTTGAAGGTAAGATAGCGGCAAATCCCGTTATCGCAGTCAGAAAGCGATACCTCCGGCGGTATAAAGATAACAATGACGGCCAAGCCCGCAAGCTCATTTCCGTGGCAGATATGGCCAATCTGATCAATTGCACCCTGGATATCAGGGACAAGGCAGTTATCACTCTCCTGGCAAAGACCGGCATAAGGCGGCATGAATTGGTGGAGCTGGATGTCTCCGACTTAGATTTAATCGAAAACCGGATCAGGCTGAAGCCCACGGCCAAAAGGACCAACCGGACCGTATTCTTTGATGATGAATGCTCCTTTATCCTCCGGCGGTGGCTGGCCATCCGGGAAGATATGAATAAGAAGGGACTGACGGCGTTGTTTCTGAATGCAGAGGGAGAGCGGCTTAATAGATCTGGAGTCTATAATCTTGTGACGGAGGCTGCCAGGCGGGCCGGCCTGCATGATCCCAGTTCCGAGCGGCTGGAAGACCATTTCACACCCCATTGTTGCCGGCATTGGCTATGCACTCACCTATTCCGGGCGGGGATGCGAAGGGAGTATATCAAGGAGCTGCGAGGCGATAGCCGGAAAGAGGCTTTTGATTTGTATAATCATATAGATCTGAAAGAATTAAAAGAGGCTTATCTGGCTGCGATACCACAGTTAGGGATCTAGACAAGGCTTGCGCCGGGCTATAAGGATTGCGAAGGCGGGCGGTTATGTCTCAGATGGGGGTATGGGGCCATATCGAAGCGCTCCCACTGATTTGAGCACGAAAGACGGATCTTCAGGAGCAGTCAGTTTAAATTTATACGAAGAAGGCGGTTTTATGCCTCTATCTTCAAAATATTGAGCACTATTTTCATAATCATCTAATTTCCGTTGCAGATAAGCAAGCGTGTTCCATCTTATCTGAGCTATCCAATTTTCTCTAGTAACCGTTTCCAAATTTATTGGATCAGCGCCTTCCCAGCCTATTATATTATTAAGATGACGGTTTAGGAAGACATTAAGTAAAATGAAAAACACGTTTCTGATATTGGTTCTTTCTAAATGATACTCTTTTTCCCATGCAGGATGCCTTTTTCCTTTATTTTCTGCAAGCCGTTTAGTATTGCAGATTAAGTGTCTTCTTCTCAGCGGGTTTATTATATCTCGTGTAAGTTGACTGTCTGCCAATTTTAGTTTTTTTGCCAAATGCCACCCGGCCTGGCCTCTACCTCCCATCTGAGGGAGAACATCTCCTTCTGTGATCAGCCACAAGGCTTGGATCTGTTTCCATTTAAGATTGTAGGTGAATTGCTCAAACGGAGGCATCTCATCAGGGCATATACGAAGTACTAAGATTTCACCACTTGGAAGATGGTTTTTCAAAGTAAGTGTGAATTTGCCAAGCATTGAACATTTTTTTGATATATCATTTGGATCTGATAACTCGATCTGCCGTAACTGATGAATCTTAGAACAACCCTCAAGCATAAGAATCGAAAGGCTCCTCCGGTGTATTAAATATTTCGATAGCAGGGGATCTTTAACAAATTTTGTTAAATATACTATTTATTCGATAAATAACCAAGCATGATTGATGTACCGGACAAGAAAGCCCCCCATTCATACCGCGGCGGTTTGCGTCCATATGCCGCCTTCCTTACGTGCTGTTGTTGAAAAATATGCAGACAAAAACCACCTCTCCATAGGTGAGGCAGGCCGGTCGTTGCTTGAAGCTGGAGCAAAGGCGCTAGGGATCGTTGAGGCTGCATGAAAAACAGAATGCTAAGAGGCCAAGGGCATGGCCTCCGGGCGGGTGGTGGAGTGACCACCTATCCTCCTGGATCTTCCCCCTGCCGCCTTGCCGAGCTGGATGAGGCCCGCGGCTTACTGGAGTCGGTCTCCTGCCGGGATGGGTGCGCACTGGCCAGGTTCGAATGGGGCAGCGTAGACCTGCCTGAAGAGCTGGAGCCGAGACTTCGCGTGTTGGTGGGCAGAGAGGCAGCGGTTTTGAGGCTGGATGGCTACCATGTCAGGGCGGTTTAGATGGTCGACCGCCCTCCCAGGCCCGAGCCCCTAACAGTTATTTTTGAGAACATCCCCGTAGAGCTGCGATACCTGAATCAGTGGTTGCTCTGGCGCTATGAATGGAAGGAAGGCAAAGACGGCAAGCCCGGTAAATGGGACAAGCCACCTCTCCAGCCCAACGGCAGTTTTGCCAGCTCCACTGCTAAACTTACATGGAGCCCCTTCCAGGCCGTGAAAGAGGCATATGAGCGCGGCCTAAGCCTGCCTGTCGATGATCCCCTACATTTCGACGGCGTGGGCTTTGTACCTGCGAAGGTGAGCCAGGCAGAAAATATTTTACAGTTCGGAGACCTCGATAAATGCAGGGACAGGGAAACCGGCGCGCTATCACCCGAAGCCAAAGCTGATTTAGACCTTATCAAGTCGTACTGTGAGATCAGCCCCTCAGGGACCGGCATCAGGTTCATAGCCAAAGGCGCACCGCCATACCCTGCCGGGAAGGACGGCGGCAAGAACGGCGGCATTGAACTCTATCAGGCCCGGCATTACTTGACCATCACAGGCCACCGACTTGAAGAGTATCCGGCAACCATAGAGACCCGGACCGAAGAGCTTAACGAGTTCTATAACCAGCATTTCAGAGCGGGTGAGGATGAACCCGATCAGCCGAAAGAAAGCCCACAGCCAACCAAGCTGACTGATGATCAGATAATCTGCCTGGCATCCGAAGCGGCGAACGCAAAAAAGTTCATGGCCATGATGGGTGGAGACATCTCCGGTTATCCATCCCATTCTGAGGCAGATCAGGCCCTCTGCAATATACTGGCATTCTACACCACAAGCGAAGGGCAGATCGATTCTATTTTCAGGAGATCCGGCCTCTACAGGGAGAAATGGGAGCGGGAAGATTATCGAGATAGCACTATCCAGAATGCCATAACCTTTACTGTAGAGCACTACAGCGGCCAGGGGGGGCAGGAACCAGCCGGCGGCGATCCCTCGATTAGGCCCGTATCTGTGGAAGACAAAACGGGCCATGTTGGCATAGGTCCAAAAGGGACCGTTTGCAAAGTGGTAGAGCTGACGCACCCGAAGTCCGGCGAGATAAAGAAATTTCTGGGATGGGTCTCTGATTGCGCTCTTCATATCGAAACTGAGACCCGATCCAAAGACGAAACTGAGTTCATTTTTGTGGGGATCGGAGCAAAAGATAAGCGACCTGTGAGATTCGTGCTTCCCGCCGGTGCACTCGCGGAGCCCAAAAAGTTCAAAGCAGCTCTTCTCAATGCCTTTGGAGCCAAAAACAGGATCGGTGAACTCAATTTTGAGATGGTGCAGGGAATGTCATTGAATCCCCGGCTCATGCAGAGAGTGGAAGTCCCTGCATGGGATGGAAATATCCCCCTGTTGCCTGGCATGAACCTGGCCGGGAATGTGGAATTTAGGCTTTCGCCAAAGATCCCGGCCTCAGTATATGATGGGGATCTCAAAGCGGCGGGAGATGTATTGAAGAAGCTCCTCAGAGTCCATAAGTTCGCCCCGCTGGTTGTGGCTGCCGTCATGGGAGCCCCTGCCGTGGCCCGCTGGCATAAGGGAGACAGGTTTGGCCTCGGACTGTGGGGACAGACAGGGACACTCAAAACCAGCATGGTTCTTGCGGCTATGGGGATCTATGGTATAGGATACCTGGATGCTCCGAGGCTGAAGGCGGGCAAAGGCGGCGCTACACTGGTTGCCGCTATGGAGATCTTTGCCGCCGCCGGGTTCCTGCCTCAGCTTTATGATAATATCAAAAACGTGGATGCAAAGGACTCTCATACCTATATAGCGGCCATGCACGCTGTTCTTGAAGGAGAGGAGAAGTCTAGAGGGAAAAAGGATGGGGGACTCAGGGAGAGCCGGGAATTCTTGTGCACCCCCATTGTAACCGGCGAGGTAAGGCCGCAAGAGGCCTCAACTTCTGCAAGAGTCCTAAACCTGAATTGGTCACAGCCTGATGCTAATCTCCTCACAGAAGTCCAAAAGAACGCGGCTCTTCTGCCTGTTGCTGGCTACCATTGGCTTAGATTCTTAGCTGAGACCGATTGTATATTAGGCAAGGATTTTGAGGCATTCAGGTCTAAAAAAATTGAAGAGTTCCTAGAACTCAAATATGTCAATCCTGGCCGGTTGGCAACCATCCATGCCCTCATGAGGGGAACATGGCAGTTGCTGGAAGCGTCTCCCCTGGTGGAGGTGTTCACAGAAGTCCATGAGCGCTTCAAGACTGCCCTCGATGCGGCCACAGCAGCACAGGGGCAAGCTGTTGCCGAGGAGACCGAAATAGAGCGGTTCTTGAGCGGCATGGAAGAGCTGCTGGCCAGCAATCCTGGCCTAATTCAATCAAAGGACGGAAAAAAGACCATTTCAGGCTCTATAATCGGAAAGGAGATGGAGCTTGGACTATTCCTGTTGCCTACGGAGACATTGAATGAACTGATGAAAATCAAGGCGTTCAATCAGCAACCAACAATCGACAGCATAACTCAGGCTTTGAACGAAAGGGGACTATTGGTCCCCGGTGAATCTGGTAAACTCCAGAATCGGCAAAGAATCAATGGGACACGGGTTTATGGGTGGTATATCCGGGTGTCCCCTTCAAAAGAGGGGACCGAAGGGGACGCCAAAGGGGACGCCAAAAACGCTAACAATGGGCTGTTTGTCCCCTCAGTCCCCCCCGTCCCCCCTGAAAATAAGAGAGAGATTTTTGGGGATCAAAATTCTAAAGAAATAACCCAAAAAGATTCTCTCATAAATACGGGGGACAAAGGGGACATAGGGGACGGTATAGAGAGAGATAGAGATATTGATGTTGATTTTGATGATAAAAAGATAGGGAAAAGTGTCCCCTTTAGTGTCCCCCCTGGAAGAAGCAAAGGGGACACCCCTTCCCCGGAGTGTGAAAAAGAGTCGATCCCCGAAGGCTCAGCTATGTCCAAGATAGAGGAGCAGACCAAAGCCCCTCAACAGGCTGGGAAGGACCATTCCTCAGAGCGGATCAGAGTTGCAGCCTACATGGAATATGGGATCAATGGAGAGGTCGATCCCGTCAATTTGGCAGCTAAACTAGGAATTCCCATGGCCACGGCGGCAGCCTGGCTGGATGCAAATTATCTACGGCGGGATAAGCCCGGTGGCGTGGTCCGATATACACAACGACGAGCAGGCAGCGAGGCGCGGGCATGATCTCAGATTTCTTAACCGTCCGGATCCTGCATGAATGCCTAGCTGGCCATGAAGGCTCTACCCCTAGACTGCCCCGACAAGTAGCTGAGTCCATGGTGAAATCTGGCCAGGCCGAAATTTGCCAGGAGCAGGGCAAGAAGTGCGCTCGATGCGGCGGGTATTGCACCGGATCGCTTCGTATTGTGGGCTGGAGAGATCCGGTCTGCTGGAGCTGCTTTCAGAAGGGAGGCCGGAGCGACGGGAAGGAAGACGCGGCCACAAACAACGACGACGGCGGGAGGAATGCTAGATGAGCGCTGATGAAAAGATCGATCTCCTCTTTGAAAAACTGAGCAACCTGGAAGAGGAAATCTCTGAATTGTGGTCAAAGCTGAGGGAGCTGGAGGCCCGGCTATGAGAATAGCCAAAGCTCCGAGAATGAAGTGCACTGCCCGGACACCGGCTACCCGGAGGAATGGGCAGCCCACCCCAGCCTATGACAAGACGGCATATGATGGCAGCCAGAGAGATGGAGACGATTAAGTTGACAAAATTGCCACATAAAAAAGGAACTATGGACAAACGAACTTCTAGACTATCTCCAGCCAGGGAAAAGAAGCCTCCTCCCCTTCCTCCCATAGATGAGCTGATAGCAGAATGCAGAGCTTTGGGTTGGAATGATCTGGCTAAGTCTATGGAGAAGGTCAAGCGGGTAGAAACTCGGATCAAACGGTTAGATACTCCAGAAGGTCAGACAGCCCTAGAACGTAGAGAGAGGCGATTATCCAGGATGTAAGAGGTAGGGCATGTTCAATACCAAGACTGAGGAAGAACTGAATAAAATGCAGAATAGGCTCTGGGATCGTTCCCCGGCTCCCAGGCTGACTATAGAGCAATACAACGCAATAGACTTATTAATTTTGGGGAAAGCTGACAGAGAAGTAGCGGATTTAGTTGGAGTTAGGCGTGAAACTGTCACAAGATGGCACCAAAACCCGTTTTTTATCGCAGAATTAAACACTAAAAGAGATGCATTATGGATTGATTCAAAGCTGAGACTCAAAGCCCTAGCCCATGAAGCGGTAAACGTGCTCACCAAGGGCCTCCAAAGCAACAATGAGAAAATGGCGATATTGGCAGCGGTGCATATACTGAAAACCGTAGGACTCTATGATACTGAGGGCAAAGTCTCTATTACCCTTCCCAAGACTCCAGAAGAAGCGGTTTGGGCTCTTTTATGGAAAAGGCAAACCAACGTTTACAGGGGATCAAGGCCCGATGCTCTGAATGCCTACGACACAAGAGAATGGGCTGAAGAGGTAGGAGCCCAGCTAGCAGCTAAAACGCTGGATATTGAGTATGAGGAAGCGGTGAGAGATCAGAAAAAAGAGCTGAGGGAATTCAAGAAAAGAGAAAAGCTCCAGGAGATACCACCTCAGCTTCCCCATATAGAGCTTACTCCAGCTATTGAAGAAGAAGAGGAAAATCTTTCCCAGAGCCAGGGAGACGAGCCAGATCCATAGAGGTACTTTCCCTTTTTTGACGACCCAAAGGTTTTTCCTCTGATCCACCAATCTGAAAATATAAGGAGGGATCTGATGAAGACACGGATATCATTGATTTTGATTTTTTTCTTATCCATTTTGGCTGCTATCGTAGTAGATGCAAGTACTGTAATATTTGAGGCAGGTCCATTTGCCATTATCATGGACAAAGACATGGAAATAATGGAGATAGGTGGAGCCGAATTGTGGAATACAATTGGATTTGAGCCGATTACTTCAAGGGAACTTGCGAAAAAGAATTACTACGATTTAAAAATAGGTTCCGCAATAGTAGATGGTGAATATGGTGTTGTGGGCAAGTACCCTATGATCGTAGAGGTTTCCGATGAACCTATAGACGACATGTTCTTATTTACTCCAGAGTCAGTTAGAGATATCACAATTGGCAAAATCAATCCATTTAATACAACACTTTATACAGGGACAACATCAAACGAGCTAACTCCATATTTTGTTAATTTCACATCAGATGGCATTTACTGCATGGTTTACGATCCGAATACCTCTGAAAGTACCATTACGGAATTTCTAACCGGATTTAGTGTGATACGAAAAGCCGACTTAGGGAAGTATGATTTATCAAAACTCTGGAGCGAGAGCTAAATTCGGGGGGATAAGATGAGAAGATCAATATCATCTATAGCATTACTGGTACTGCTGACCGTTCCATGCATCGCAGAGCCTTATAACGCAACGATCGGTCCATATATAATATCTTTTGATATGGGTTTTGGCAATTATTATATCACTGAAGAACTTTGGAAAGCGTCGGAATCTCTAAGCGGAGATGAAAGTTACAAATTTGGTTCCATCAATGTGTATAAAAATCGTGATCATGAGGATGGAATTGCCATCATTTCCATTAAGCATAGTGATAAAGACCAAAAATCCTTAAGTCCCTCCGAGTCTACTGAAAAATTAAGAGATTCTTTTGATACTGTCGCAACTAGGACGATAGACGGAGCTAAAGGATTTGTTGCCTCTCAAGAATTAAATAACGGAATTACAATTTATATGGCTCATTATCAATCAACTTTTAATCCAAAGAGACTAAATGTGTCAATAATTTCAAATTATCCATGGGATAGCGGTACACTTCAGCTTCTCAAGACCATCCACGTAGAGAAGATTAATGAGACTTCACAGTGAAGTATCCTTTATTTTTATAACGAATCGTTATTTTAATTCTCAAGGCTATGATTTTATCCGGAAGGTCATTATATCCTCCTGTGGGGATAAAGTCAGAATATGGCCACTTGGTGTTTTCGGCGAAGCCGAACTTCATGCCGCGTAATCCTCCGAGTGAATTGGGGACTAGCCACCCTGCCAATATCGAAACGCTCGGCGGGCGCGAATGCTATCTGATGGATGTTTTTTTTTTGTGGAATTTGTTCGATGTGCTTTTATAGCATAATCATGAAGAATTTTGCATGGAGGAAAATTCGATGAAAGTGCTAACTTCGGCATTAGCAGCACTGGTCTTTCTTCAGGTAATAACATGTGCTGTTCCTTATAATACAACAATGGGGCAGTATAACGTGTCTTTTGATATAGATTCAAGTGATTATTCCATAACAGAAAATCCCTGGAAATCAACGGAATCTCTAAGTGGAACAGAAAAACGTGAAGTCGGCACAATTACTGTGCGGGACGATCACAATAGAGAGGCGGTCATTTCGATTGCACATTATGATGAAGCGCATGACAATTTTAGTCTGACAGGGAAATCTGATACAGCCACTACCAGGACTATAGACGGTGTCTTAGGAGAGATTGACTCTAAGAAAATAGGGGGCATTACACTATACTGGGCATTCTACTACCCTGCATTCGATCCAGAGAAGCTAGAGGTAAATATAGCCTCATATATTCCATGGAACGAAGGCACATTGCAGCTTCTCAAGACCATTCACGTAGAAAGGACCAACGAAACTTCATAAACGGTGAGATCGATGAAACAATGGATCACGATATTAATGCTATTTGCCGTCAGCGTCTCAACTGCGGCATGTGTGGAACAGGAAGCCGGAAACGCAAAATTTGACCTCGGTGATGGATATGAAGCATCATTCGTGCTTCCTGATATTGGAACACCATATGTACTAGATTATGCGTATGTCGATGGCATAGCAAAGAACGAACTATTTAACGCATACGGATTTACAATATCCTCGGCTGATATAGACTTAGCATCCTTGAAAATGACTGTGTGGGCCGGTCCACAATTTCAATACATTCCGCTGGCCGGAACCGAAGACTCATTAGTGCCTGACACGCTTGGTCCGAGAATCATAACACCCAAGACCATAAGCGATGCTCTTGGATATGTTGGTTACGATCTTCAAGTAGGTGCGACTGGGACAGATACCAGCAATGCCATAACAGGTTTCTTCAGATGCTTCCCAGGAGCTTATAAGGAGTCAGACGACTTAAAAGGGAATATTGAAGTCGTTGGTGAGACGGGCGAGTTTCCCGCGTCTGCTCGGTCCTTGCAGGTCTTCAACTCTCTGGTAGATAGCATCAAGATAACGGGGCCGGAAATTTAGCCGCCAGTCTTATTTCTTTTTTAGAAATCTGTGATCAAAAGGCTTATCATTAGATCCGTCAATCCCAAAGACATGTGAGGGATTTCATGAAGTTAGAATATATTCTGCTTGCCCTGGCCTTACTGATGCCTTTGGCCATCTCATCACCAGCAACCGAGGCGGATTCTCTTTTTACTGGAGATGCAATCGATATAGCTCATTCCATCTCGGATCATGCCCTAGGTGGAACTGTTAAAGCATCAGAAAGTGAATTTGTTGGTTCTGTAAAATCGGATAAGTATCATTACCCAAGTTGCAGATGGGCAGAGAAAATTAAGCCTGAAAATGAGATCTGGTTCTCAAGTTCGCAGGACGCAAGAAATCACGGATATGTGCCTTGTGGAGTATGCAGTCCACCCTAGTACAGGTACGGCCTCATACTAGGACACCCAAAGACTGTTAAACATGAATTTGAAACTTTTTTATGTCTTAATCCTGATGCTCTTGATTCCCATAGCCTCAGGTGCGCCGGATGAGGCATATGGAAGAGTAATCAAGGTAGTAGATGGGGACACCTTCGACATAGCCCTGCAGGATTACAACAGCAGCCAGATAGCCGAGGATGTCATCAGGATCAGGCTTGCGGACATCGACACCCCGGAGACTCGCGGCGCGAAGGCTTGCGAAGCTGGAAAGGTGGCATCCGCATATACCCGAACCTGGCTATTGAGCAACTACATATTCCTAGACCTGGATGATAAGACGGGCAAAGATCCATATGGTCGATGGGTGGCTGTGGTCTATCTAGCGGAGGGTGGCCAGCCTGGCCGGAACTTCAATAAGCAGCTTGTGGACTCTGGCCACGCGGTGATAGAGGACTTCAAGAATAACGAGTTTGATCCAAAGATTTGGACGGCGGAGCTACCCCTTGAACCAGAGGAAGAGGTGAATAGCCTCTAGCCTCGTGGAATGAAAAAAAGCTTAGACTCCAGAAAGATGAATTGTCTGCATAACTTCTTGGAAGATTGGCATAACCCTAGAATCATTCATGGCTGCTGCAAAGGTGTCTGCGGTAACTTCGTATATACCCTCTAAATCATCACCTTTTCGCCAAGCATTTGGATAATACTTAAACGCGCCACCCAAAGCTTTGAATGGATCGACAGCCGGGTCCTCCAATGGATAGTTGTAGGTCGCATGACCATCTAGTCCATCTATTTCCATGGGCATTGTAATTGAAGTCCCATATCCTTCTATTTCATCCCTGTTCATTTCTTCGTATATAGGGAATATTTGGGGCTCTTGCCATACATAAACCATTATTGTAAGTAGAGAGTCTTCTATACCTGATTCTTTGATATAAACATCATAACCTTGATAATTGAGGAAATCATTAGAAGCAGACGCTGTCTCAATATCATAAGACATGACTCTATCAGGCAACGAGAATGACATCTTATAGCTACTGTCATTCAGTTTAACTGTTATATCACCGGGCTGAACATCTTCTATTAACGTCGCGTCAGTTATGCTCATGAATATGAGAGAGGCCAATAACAGAGTCAATTTTTGCATCATAATATAATTCGTATAAGACTACAGTATTAAGCTTTTTCCTGATGGCCACCTTCCACACCATTTGTTGATCAGAGCTACGACCATTTGCTCTAGGGAAAAGATAGAAGAGACCATTCAGGCCTCCCCTGTGGACTTGACCTTATCCTCTATCCAAGGCCCGTTGTGGCCATGCCACTTCCCCGCCTGCCTGATGGAGTCCACCGCCGGTGCGGATATCTCCCTCTTTGGCTGAGGGAAGCATTTCCTGGCGTGCTTGCATGGATGGCCGGGATGATATGTGGCAGCCGGGCAGGAGCAGGACTTAGGAGTGGTCACATAGTAGGCATCGCCCTTATTGTTTCGGACCAGCACCATATCTGCGGAGAGCCTGTAGAACGCGGGCATTTCCGCCGGTACTTGGTCGTGGTTCTGGAAGGCGATTAGCTGCTTTACTGCTGCCGTGGTCTGAGTGACCGGGCTGGATAAAATGTTTTTTCCGTTCATTTACTTGCACCAATACACTAATACACCATTAAAGTATATCAATGTTTTGGTGTAATTACACCATAACGCTTTTAAACTATAAAGTTCAATATGTGGGATATGGGACGACTTGGAATATACCTACCCGATGACGTTGAAAAGCGACTGAAGGATTATGTCTATAAGAAGACGGGCCATTTTCGCGGCCAAAGCGAAGTGGCAGTAGAAGCAATAAAAGAATACCTAGATCGGCATGAAGCAGAATTAGAGAAAAAGCGAGAACCCTTGTGAGGGCCTCGCTCAATCCCTAAGTCATTTCTTGTGGTGCAAGCAAATGACTATGATGTTCTCTTTACCTTAAATCGCCTTCAAGCGCCGTAATTTACAGGTAAATGAGCGCTGAGGGTGAGATTTGAACTCACGAGGTGCGATGCACCACTGGTTTGCCCGTCCCGCTCCCGAAGAGGAGCAGTACCTCAAGACCAGCGCCGTAGGCCGCTTGGCTACCTCAGCTCGCAGGCCTCTTTAGGCCAAGGGATCTTAAGCCTGACGATTCGACAGTCTTTTCACCTCTCCGGGCTACCTCCTTCCGATGCTGATAAAAGATGTCTCACTTCTTCACTCCGGCCAGCTTGTATCCGGCCGGGACATCCTCATAGAAGAGGGCAGGATCGCCCAGATAGGGCAGGGCCTCAAAGATGAAAGCGGCGATGAGGCCATCGATGGCCGCGGCAAGCTGGCCATACCAGGCCTGATCAACTGCCACACCCATCTGGCCATGACCCTGCTGCGCGGCTATGCCGACGACATGGAGCTCATGCCATGGCTGCAGGAGAAGATCTGGCCCCTGGAGGCCCGCCTCACCGAGGAGGACATCCGCTGGGGAGTCAAGCTCGGCTGCCTGGAGCAGATCCACCACGGCATCACCTGCTATAGCGACATGTATTATCACCCGGATGTAACCGCCGAGGCCACCCGGGAGATGGGCCTGCGCGCCTTCATCTCGGGTGTGGTATTCGACATGAAGCCCGAGCTTCTGGCCCAGGTCGAGCCCTTCATCCGTCGCTGGAAGGGCGATCCTCTCATCACCCCCGCCGTGGGCCCCCATGCCGCCTACACCTGCTCCGAGGAGACGCTCCTTAAGGCAAAAGAGATAGCAGACCGGCATAACTCTATGATCCACATTCACCTCTCCGAGACGCGAGAGGAGGTGGATGGCTTTCTTCTCAGCAAGGGCATGAGCCCGGTGGAATATCTTGACTCCCTGGGCCTGCTCAATCCGCGGCTGGCTGCGGTGCACTGCGTCTGGCTCTCGGAGGAAGACTGCTTCTTGCTGGCAGAAAGGCGGGCCAATGCCGTAACCTGCCCGGTGAGCAACCTCAAGCTGACATCGGGCATAGCACCGCTAAACACCATGCTCAAGGCGGGAGTCAATGTATGCCTGGGCACAGACGGCGCCTCCAGCAACAATAACCTCAATTTATTTCAGGAGATGAAGGTGGGGGCCATCACCCAGAAGAACGCCTACCACACCCCGGCCGCCTTTACCGCCGATCAGATCTGGGGCATGGCCACGGACAACGCCCAGCGGGCCTTCCGGCTAAACCTGGGGCTGCACCAAGGTGCCTTGGCCGATCTCTCTCTTATCGACCTGAAAAAGCCCTGGCTCTGCCCCCGGAGCAATATGGTCTCCCATCTGGTCTACAGCATGAGCGGCGGTGTGGACAGCACCATAGTCAATGGCAAGGTGCTGATGAGAGATGGAATTATTCCCGGCGAAGAGGAGATACTGGAGAGGGCTCAGGAGCGATTCTTGCGCCTGACCGGCTAGCCCTTGAGCCCTCTCAGCCCTGACCTCTCACTTGAGCCCTCTCAGCTCTTCACTATTCGAAAGCGTCTCCTGCTTCG
>Ga0208197_1001101_pt1 | contig 29068 bp, 26 predicted proteins | sample AD_JPNNA4_MetaG_FD_184444 | JGI IMG/M metagenome (GOLD analysis project Ga0208197, IMG submission 184444) | Active sludge microbial communities of municipal wastewater-treating anaerobic digesters from Japan - AD_JPNNA4_MetaG (SPAdes) (version 2) | ecosystem: Engineered > Bioreactor > Anaerobic...
CGTGGTAAAGAATACTCGTGGACATGGTTTCCTCCAGGTAGGGTTGAGTCGTGTCTCCCTACATTGGAGGTCCGTGTCCACTTTTTCAAGTTGTCGTGAAAAGTACGCAAGATTCGGATGAACCATTCCTTTGATCGAATTGCCTTGAAAAACAATTTTTGAATCGAGTGACGGATTGCCTGAAATTTTCTCCGAACAGAAAGTGGTTGCAATTCTTTGGAAGGCGTTTCGGGTGAGACTTCGAGGCTTTGCCCTTCGATACAACATTCCAGCAGGGAAACAATTCTTTTCGAACTTTCACCAAGAAATGCAAAGTTCCTATTCCGATAATCTCGAAGAGCCTGCTTATGGCTTTCCAAGGTTTCAAGCATCTCAATCACTGCATTTCTCAATCCTGACTTTGAAACTTTTCGGATGAAATCGAATGGAACACTTGGCGGCCGGGGGGGGGCGCAGTCAGGAATTAGCCAGTCCGTTACGGCGATGCTCGGAATATCAAATAAAAGACCTTCGAACATGACACTCGATTCTTCCGAGACAATAATATTAGCCAGCCCAAGGCACCTCATTATGCTGATGTTTGAATCGATAATTTTTACATTTTTTCCGCAATCCCGATGCTTTTCGTTCATCAAGCGAATATTTTCAATGATATGCTGGTATTTCGGTGCCCAAGGAGCTTGTTTCAGCAACAGGTTTACCGGCAAATCCTTTAACGCTTGAACAAATTCATCCTGCTTACCGTCATTTTCCCATGAAGGTGCATAAATCACAGAATTGTGATGAATGAGTCCCAGTTCCTTTCGGAAAGAAGCTGATTCCCTCCGAAAGCGGTCCTCACTTTCGAACACCAGATCCGCTTTTGGCCAGCCAAGCTTAAAAACCCCAATACGGGGTCTGACAAAGGGGTCCCAAGAACATTCTTGCCATCTTTCCACCCAACTGTCACCTGGTAGGATGGCGATATCAAATTTGTTCCAAGGTTCTCCGATCCAGATATTCGGCCAGCGATTGTGGCCTTGAGCAAGATCATGGAGCATGACCATCGAGAATTTCGAACACTCAGGGAAACATCTGTGCTGACAATAGACCCCTATCTCAGCCTTCTGGAAAATATTTTTCGAAAATCGAACCCGAAAACCTCTTCGCGTGGCCTCTTCCGCAATAGGTTGCGCTGTTTGATACTCAACACCATCGGTATAAAAAAAGGTGATATCCCTTTTGATTCTGTTTTCCCAAAATGTCATTAACTCAAGTCCTTCCCTCGAGATCTAACCGTCTTGAAATAACCAGAAATGCAGAGAACAAACGAAAAAATTAATATATTTGTATCAACTGGAGGAGATAATTCGCTCGGCAACTGCCCTGAGGACCTTTCCCCTTAACAGGGAACTGCTAATCCCTTCGGTCCGAGGAAATACTAGGAGACGTCCGGGAGAGATGGGGTTGCTGTTGTCATGCCCGTGCACAAGCAGGTCGATCTTGTGTTTGTCGAGAAAAGATTCATCGATAAGCCAGGGGGAAGGTACAACTTCGTCAACAAATTTGACTGCTTCAAGAATTTCTCGTCTCTCATCGAAACCTAATTCTGGCTCATACCCCTTCTTTCTTAGAATCTCTTCGTCGGTGGTCAATGCAACTACGACATGGCCATGTTCCTTGGCTCTTTTCAGAATCCTAATATGCCCATGATGAATAAGAGTGGCAGACAAATCAACCATAATCCTCTTCACAATCATTCTCCTTTAAGAACATGGAGAATTTCTCCGTGGGCTTTCCGACCCATATGGGCTTCACCAAGGTGACAAACTACACTTCCTGACAAAATTCCTCTAGGCTTGTAAAGTACAGCCCTTGGATCATTGCTTTTGATCTCACATTTTACATGAGTGCATAAAAGAGGCTGATTGACTTCAGGTAGTGTCAGAAACGGCTTCATTCGACCCTGAAAGGTCTGTTTGTTTTCTATCACAGCATTCCGGAAATCGGAATGACGTGGAAGAACATCTAATAGAGAACAAATTGAGTGATAAGGACCGGTCATTTTTTTCTCAGTGTGTGTATCCAGCCTGAGATAAAATGAATCCACATCGACAACCGGCAGATCTTGGTATGCGATGAAGGACGCTCCGGTTAGGCCAAAAAGCCCCTTACATGAACTGAAAGCCATGGCATCTGCGCACTCATGGCCGTCTTCGAGACCAATAGAAGCTGTTGCATCAAGCATAAGCTTCGATTTCAAGCGTTTTACAAGCCCATACAGTTGCCCAATTGGAAGAAGCAACCCACAACTGGTTTCTGTTCGACATGCAAGAACCCAATCGAACTGACCACCCACGGAATCGAGATCACGCCAGTTGATGGATTCCACAGACGATATGGCACCCGTCCTGCGCTTGGCGGATTCAGCCATCCACTTGAGGCGATCGGAATAATACCCCGTCTGAATCACCAGAACCCTGCCTTGGAGGAAATTCAGAGTCATGATTTCGATTGCAAGACTTGCGGAGCCTTGCAATCGAACAAGGTTATTTACGCCTGACAACGACCGTATCCCCGCAAGAACCTTGTTCTCGACTACGAGGTAATCCTCATCTCCGCGACCAAAGCAGGGCCTGAGGCCGGTCAAATTCTGGGGTAACAAAGAAGCAGGTCCAGCAGTAAAAAGAAATTTCTCACTATTTCGTTCCGAAACGAGCTGTTCGATAGTTTGATCAATTTTTTTCATGCGTTTTCCCCTGTACGAAGTCCATGAAATCATTTTTATTCTGAACCGGAGCCCTGTCCGGCCTGCCAAGATTTTCTCGATGACCAGGGCGACAATGAATTTCGAGAAAAGAAGCTGAACGGGCTTCCAGCATCTGGCTCATCATTCCGTGGATCTCACTACGATTTTTTGCTTGACCAACCACCTGATAACCGCAGCTTAATGCAATTTTCATCAAATCAATATCACGAGCGCGGGTTGGCTGTCCTCCAACCGAATCATGGGCCCCATTGTTTAAAATAATATGAGTGAGGTTGGGACAAATCGAACTGATTGAAAGGCCACCCATATGCATCAAAAGGGCACCATCTCCATCGAGACAGACAACGTGTAGATCCGAACGTGCTAGGGCTATTCCAGCCGCAATCTGACTTGCATGCCCCATCCCCCCAACTGTGAGGAAATCTCTATGGTGGCCCTTGCCAAATTTCTTCCTCAATTCGAATAGTTCCCGAGAAGCCATTCCCGTTGTCGAAACAATGGGAACATTATCCGGTAAACTCTCAATAACAGCTGAAATAGCATCTTCCCTTGAAATAAATTCTTCTTGTTCAAGGGCCTCTTTAGTTGAAAATTTCTCAAAAACACCTTTTCTTACGACAAGAGCAACCGGACCAAGCATCGATTTTGATCGTGATACAATTTCCCCTACAAGGTTTTTGACATCGTTCTGGGTGTTGTCCAAAACCCAATAGGGTATTTCCATAAGGTCCAACTGCCTCAACGTAATCTGACCTTGCATTACATGTTGGGGTTCATCACGAAGTTGGGTGCCCTGAGGAAGAATTTCACCTCGCCAACCTACGAGAAGAATCATGGGGATGGAATAAATTTTCCGGTCAGCCAATGAGACGAGGGGATTAGTGGCATTTCCCAAGCCAGAATTTTGCATATAAACCAAAGCTGGATTTCTCGTCGCCAAGTAATGCCCAATCGCCAAGCCAACAGCACTTCCTTCGTTGGCGGCGATAATGTGCGCCGTTTTGGGAACATTCTCATTGATAAATCCACAGAAATCTTTTAAAACTGAATCTGGGACGCCTGTGAAAAAGCTAACTTCTGCGTCCCGAAAGGCATTGAAAAGGTCGTGAAGATTGATCATCACTCAGTCCCTGGAATGAGTTTAAGGATTTCTTTAATGCTCATTAAATCCGAATCAGCTTCAGCTGAACGGCCATGCAGAAGGATACCCAAGGCCACTTTTTGCATCGCTGGAAATGCAGCCCGCAACAGATGGTTGGCATAGATAACAACATTAAACCCATTTGCAGCCAACTCATCTTCAGTGACGAAATTGTAGGTTGTGGGCACGCAAACCAAAGGAACATTTGGAAAATTTGCCCGAAAAGTTCTGGAAAATTCGAAAACCTCATCGGGTTTTTTCTTACGGCTGTGAATCATGATTCCATCAATACCTGCACCTACATATTCATTTGCTCGGTCTAATGCATCCTTCATTCCTCGATCGAGAATTAGACTTTCAATCCGGGCAATGACCATGAAATCATCACTTACCCGAGCAGCACGACCAGCTCGAATTTTCTCGCAAAAAGTTCTTGGATCCTCCTGGGTTTGGGCCACATCAGTTCCGAGGAGGGAATTTTTTTTCAAACCGGTCTTATCTTCAATGATTACCGCAGAAATTCCAAGCCGCTCCATCGAGCGGACGTTCAATTCAAAATGTTCGGGGCGGCCACCGGTGTCTCCATCGAAAATCAAGGGTTTGGTTGTGACATCGAAAATGTCGTTAATGTTTCCGAGGCGACTGCTCAGGTCGAGTGCTTCTATATCGGGTTTACCCTGAGAGGTCGAATCAGTCAGAGAGCTTGACCAGAAGCCGTCGTATTGTCGAACCCTTCCTTCCACTTCAAGGGTGGTTTTTTCTGCAATCAATGCCGATAAAGGATTATGTGCTTCAATGAAGCGAGAAATAGGTTTCGCTGCGAGTAGGCGTTTCAGAGTCCGCCGTCGGATATCAGGTGTTGTTCCAAGAGCTTGCTGCTGGAGATGCATTCCTTGAGAGGAAACACCCTTCGTGTAGGGAATCTCAATTAACTTTCCTCCAAATTCCCCCAATGCCTCGAGTGCTTTTTTTCGATATGGTGCCAAGGGGCCATCAAGCCAGTCATCTCCATGCACCATATAATCGGGGCGATATTTACGAAGATTTGGAGAGTAATCCCATTCACTTTGGGGAACGACATCCTTAACCCCAACGATGTTCTTTACTATTTTTTCCCGTTGTTCGTAGGTCAAATAGGGTAGCCTTTTGTGATCAGCCACTGCTGCATCAGTTAACAATCCCACAAGGACGTCCCCATAAGTTCGAGCATGCTCGATGATATTCACGTGACCGTGATGAAGAATATCCACCGTCATCCCTATATAGACTGTTGGCATTGGTCGTGCCCCCAAAATGGAATTTGGACAGAAACTCAATTTTACCGAAATATTGAGGTAAATTCTATAACAACTCGTAATCGTTTAGTCAGGGTCGAAAACTTCAGAAAATCTAGAAAGCACCACTTTTGAATACAAATATATACAACAGCCTGGGAACTCTGCGTTATTACAGAGCAAGACCTTTCAGGGGGAAAAACATCAATATTGCGATAATCTTGAAATATTCGACCAAAGCCATTTCCCCTTGAGCCTATTTCGGCTGAACGCTTACCATTTTTCGCCGAAACCATTCAAATAAATAGCGTGCTCTGCAATATGACATGTGACTATGCTTACAGACTAATTATTAATGCAGTTCAAAGATGGCAGTTTAATATCTTTTAGTGAAACTATTGGTGAAATTGTTGGCCATTTGATACCAATGGCTGGGTCATCCCAGGCGATTCCTGATTCATGTGCTGGGGAATATATATTGGTACATGAGTAGAAAAAATCGACAGCATCTGATATTGCACAAAAGCCGTGGGCGAAGCCGGGGGGGATGTAGAAAAGCCGATGGTTTTCTGAAGAAAGTGTGATGCCAAACCATTTTCCGAACGTAGGTGAGCTTGGGCGAATGTCGACGGCGACGTCGAAAGCTTCGCCATGAGTAACGCTGACGAGCTTGCCTTGCTCGAAAGGCGGGGTTTGATAGTGAAGACCTCTGATAACGCCTCGTTTTGAATGGGAGTGGTTTTGCTGGACGAAGGGAGCTGTTATTCCGTGCTCGCGAAACTTCTCCTGGTGGTAGGTTTCCATGAAAAAGCCGCGTTCATCTTCGAAAATTCTGGGTTCGATGATCCAGAGCCCCTGGATGGGGGTTTCGATGAATTTCATGCCAACCCCTGGGCGATTCGTTGGAGATACTGGCCGTATCCGTTCTTTTGGAGGGGCTCGGCAAGGCGAAGCAGTTGATTCTTGTCGATGAACCCCTGACGATAAGAAATTTCCTCGAGACAGCCGACTTTCAGGCCCTGACGGGTTTCGACGGTATGAATGTACGTCGAGGCATCCATGAAGGATTCGTGGGTGCCGGTATCGAGCCAAGCGAGGCCACGGGGTAATTTCAAAACCTGGAGATTCCCCCGCTCCAGATACATCCGATTCAGATCGGTGATCTCAAGCTCACCTCGGGCAGACGGCTTGAGATTCGAAGCGTATTCAGCTACGGTCTGATCGTAAAAATACAGCCCTGGAACGGCATACTGGGATTTCGGCTGTCGGGGTTTTTCTTCCAGACTTGTGGCTTTTCCCTGGGCGTCGAAGGCAACGACGCCATATCGCTCGGGATCATTCACGGGATACGCAAACACCATCGCGCCGTCCTTGAGTTGCGCGGCCTGGCGAAGGAGGCCGGTAAGACCGGCGCCGTGGAAAATGTTGTCCCCGAGAATCAAACATGAGGATTCACCTGCGATGAAATCCCGGCCGATGATGAATGCCTGGGCGAGACCCTCCGGTTTCGGCTGTTCGGCATACGAGAATTTCATGCCCAGCTCCTCACCTTTTCCAAGGAGGCGCTTGAACAGGGGAAGGTCTTCGGGAGTCGAAATGATCAGGATCTCCCGGATTCCGGCCAACATGAGGGTCGAAAGTGGGTAGTAGATCATCGGCTTGTCGTACACCGGCAAGAGCTGCTTGCTGACGCATCGCGTGATGGGATACAAACGGGTGCCGGAGCCGCCGGCAAGAATGATGCCTTTCATCGTTCCTGAGCCTTTCCGGTCACAAGGTTGTTGCGATCACCGTAGTTTCGTTCGACCCAATGTTTATATTCGCCCGAGCGCACGTGCTGAACCCACGTCGGATTCTGGAGATACCAGCGAACCGTTTTGCTGATTCCCTCATCGAAGCCGGTGCGGGGCTTCCAGGCGAGCTCCTTGCCGATTTTGTCACAATTGATTGCATACCGACGGTCATGCCCGGGGCGATCGGGAACCGTCATTTTCAACACATGCAGAGCATCGGCGGGGCGGCCTGTCTGGGCGGCCACTTCCCGGATCAGGGCATCGAGGACGGCGAGATTCGTCTGTTCGTTTTCGCCGCCGATATTGTATGATTCACCGACCCGACCGTTGCAGGCGATTTCCCAGATTCCTTCACAGTGATCGGTAACATACAGCCAGTCGCGGATGTAAAGCCCGTCACCGTAGATGGGCAGCGGCTTCCCTTCGAGCATATTCAGGATCATGAGGGGAACGAGCTTTTCTGGGAACTGGTAGGGGCCATAGTTGTTCGAGCAGTTCGAAAGCGTGACAGACATGCCGTACGTATGGTGATACGCCATGGCCAGGTGGTCGGAAGAAGCCTTTGAGGCCGAGTAGGGGCTTCTCGGCGCATACGGGGTCGTTTCGAAGAAAAAACCTTCGCTCCCAAGCGAGCCGAACACTTCGTCGGTGCTGATGTGGTGAAAGTGAATGGATTTGCCTTGCGAGTGGAGCTGCCTGGCGGCTTCCAGCAATACGAAGGTCCCCATGATATTGGTCTGAATAAAATCGCCTGGTCCGAGAATCGAACGATCGACATGGGACTCGGCAGCGAAATGGATGATGCCGTCGACGTCGTAGCGTCCCATCAGGCTTCCGACAAGTTCCTTGTCGCAGATATCGCCCCGGATGAAAACATACCGATCGTTCGCCTGCGTGGCGACATCGTCGAGGCTTTCGGCGTTGCCGGCATACGTCAGCTTGTCGAGGTTGATGACCCGACCTGAGAAGTCGGTTTGATCGAGCAGAAAACGGATGAAATTCGAGCCGATGAACCCGCAGCCACCGGTGACGAGAAGATTCTTATATACGCGCATTACTTTCGATATCCTGTGAATTTTTGGGTTATCAATGATATCACCGTGGAGGGTTCCTAGCAAGAATCACCCAGTGGAGATACGGGCTTGCCTTTTGTGAATGAAACCGGGAATCAAAGCCTGCCTGGGAACGGGCTTTGTGAGCGCAATCCAGTAATGTGCAATCAGAGACGCCAGTAGCGGAAGCCGGCCTTGCGGGCAGCGGTTGCCTCGAAGAAGGCTTTGACGTCGATCATGACCGGTGGCTTGTCGCCACGTTCGCAAAGGGTGGCAAGCTTTTTCAGGGAGAGATCGCGATAGGCCTCGTGCCCGACAGCGAGAATGACGGCATCGAAGGTGGGAAGCTTCCGTTTGAGGGAGTTCGTGATCTCGAGGCCGTATTCTTCCAGGGCCTCGTGCGGATCAGCCAAGGGGTCGTGAATAACGGTCTGGATTTCATATTCGGCGAGCTCGCGTATAATATCGACAACTTTTGTATTTCGCAGGTCCGCGACGTTTTCCTTGAACGTGAAACCAAGAATGAGCAACCGGGCCCCTCGCACGGTTTTTCCGGCGCGGATCATCTTTTTTACGGTACTCTCGGCGATGAACTTGCCCATGCCGTCGTTGATTCGGCGGCCGGCGAGGATCACCTCAGGGTGATAGCCTAGTTCTTCAGCCTTGAACGTCAGATAATACGGATCGACGCCGATGCAGTGGCCACCGACGAGGCCGGGGACGAACTTGAGGAAGTTCCACTTGGTGCCGGCAGCGGCGAGAACCTCGCGCGTGTCGATTCCCATTTTGTGGAAAATGATGGCCAGCTCATTCATCAAGGCGATATTCAGATCACGCTGCGTATTCTCGATGACCTTCGCGGCTTCGGCGACCTTGATGCTCGAAGCCTTGTGAATGCCGGCCTTGATGATGCTGCCGTAGACGTTCGCGACAATCTCGAGCGCTTTTTCATCCGAGCCGGAGACGATTTTGGTGATCGTTTCGAGGCGGTGCTCCTTGTCGCCGGGGTTGATGCGCTCGGGACTATATCCGAGTTTGAAATCCGTGCCGAATTTCAACCCGGATTCCCGTTCGAGAATCGGAAGGCACTCGTCCTCGGTGACGCCGGGGTAAACGGTCGATTCGTAGACGACGATGGTTCCCCTGCCAAGGTGGCGACCGACGGATTCCGAGGATTTCACCAGCGGGGTGAGATCGGGCCGGTTGTTCCTGTCGACGGGGGTCGGTACGGCCACGACGATGAACCGGCAGGCTTCGAGCGCCTTCGGATCGGTGGTGAAATCGATCTTCACCTGCTTCAGGCCGCCTTCAGGAACCTCGCCCGTCGGGTCGATGCCCTTTTTCAGCAGGGCGACTTTCTCCGCATTGCAATCGAATCCGACGACCCTGAACTTCCTCGCGAATGCATGGGCGAGCGGCAGGCCGACATATCCGAGCCCCACGACGGCGAGGGATGTTTTCTTCTTCTGCAAATCATTCCACAGGGTTTTCATCGGCTTCATCCTCTGACTCGGGTATCGAAATGATGACGCTCTGGCCCGCGTCGGAGTGGGATGAGGATATCATTCACCCCGGCCGAAATCAACACAAATCCCCCCTGCCAATTCGCGTATCCCGTGATGTTCGTAGAGATTCAGCTTGCGGACACGGTCCTTCGAAGACGTCGAAGGGGAAAGGATTTCGACGATCAGGTCAGAGGCTTCGCGGCAGAATCTTCATCATCTTCAATTTTCGGCAACATGTTGCCGTACATCAGCAAAAATCGGCAGTTTATTGCCGGGAATGTAAGGTTTGGAGAATAGCTTCAATGATCTGGAAACGGCCATTCACGGGCTGTTACCCGAGTTTTTCCAATGCTTCGATGTCGGCCAGATCCTGCTTGCGAGCGGATGTGCGCTTGTTGAGAATGATATCGGAGCGCGAAAGAACCGCCGCGGGTTGATCGGCGAAGACCGTATGCATCCTGTTTGCCCAGGCTTCTTCGAATGTCAGACCATCAACGGCGGTCAGCACATCGATACGAAGCGGAGGAACACCGATTTGGAAGATGATTCCCGGTATCGAGAGATCATCGACCGTCAATTCCTGCAGCGGTGCGCCAAACGCCTTCAACGCCTGTATGGCCCGAAGCGCGTTGTCTTTCGCCGGGCGAATCCATACATCCAGGTCTTTCGTTGCCCGAACGTGCCCATGCGCAGCCAGCGCGTGAGCGCCCACGACGATGAAATCAACGTGATGGTCGTTGAATGCGGCTAACAGATCTCTGAAGTCTTGGTTCATCTCTGCTGTTCCACGCCATGCAGGCGCGTGACAATATCCAGACCCCCTCGATGCGCTCCGGAACCGACAGGGTGAGCCAGTCGCGATCGGGAGTCTCACGCTCTCCGGGGCGAATGATACGACACGAAACGATCGAGCGGCGGCGAGGTTCTTCCATACGAAGCGTATGATACCACAACAAGCCTGGTCATGCTCACCGTCGATCATTCGTGCGACCGGGGTTCGGCTGATCCATGAACATTGCAAGAACATTGAGAATACGCTGGCGCGTCCTCAAAGGAGACGATGTACATTCAGGGGCCGCCACGGTTCCTGCTTATCCGAAGGTCGGCGGGGGTTGTCTCACGCTCTTCGGCGGTTTGGGGAACACGTCGTCGAGGATGATCGACAACCCGGGAAAGATTTCTGACGTCAGCGTCATCGTGCGATCGAAGGTCAGAGGGCGACCGTAACGGCCGCCCGGGCCGAGGTTGAAGCGCATGACGTCGCCGTTGGGATCGACGATCCAGAACTCGCGCACTCCGTGATGCTCGTAGAGATTCAGCTTGCGGACATGGTCCTTCGAAGACGTCGAAGGGGAAACGATCTCGACGATCAGGTCAGGGGCTCCGCGGCATCCTTTGTCGTCGAGTTTCGATTCATCGCAAACGACGACGATGTCCGGCTGGACGACGGTTTTGATCTCTTCATCGGCTTCTTTCCGGTTGGGCAGACGCACGTCGAAGGGGGCGGCATAGACCCGGCAGGGCTTTCCCTTGAAGAAGGAATGGAGCTGAGTCGCAAATTCCATGGAAAGCTCCTGGTGCAATCGTCCGGGCCCCGGCGTCATGTCGAAAACCTCGCCGTCGATCAGCTCACACCGGATCTCGTCGGACCAGGTGCAATAATCACCATAGGTGTAAGAGATGCCAGTCATTTTCTTGGGCTCGGGCATGGAAGGCTCTCCTTGTCATCAAGGCCAGTTCGGTATTTCGGGCACCTTCATTCTAGCATAGGTTGACGAATCTCTCATGATGACTTTGACAGCGATGTTTCGAGGTTTGCCCGGGTCAGGAGAGCAACCTCGGATTGGCGTTCCAGGAAGGGAGCCACGTCCTGGGCAAGCTTGCTGACGTCCAGCGAATCAAGGCGGTCTCGCACCAGATCGCGCCAGGAGGAGGCATCGACGAGGCCGGGTCCCTGGGTCTGATCGAGAGCGGCCTGAAGGAATTCGACGTTTGGTGTGAGCTGGGGCCGCCGTGAAAGATACCAGATGAGGTCATACCAGTCGCGGCCTTTGGGGTATCGGCGGCACAGAATGGCGTGGAGCTTGCCGGACATCAACGACGCCAGATCATGATGTTGAACGAAAAACGTCAGATGGCGCGTGATGATGCGGCGTTCACAGTGGCCGCCCGGCGGGGGGCGGGTATCGATTTTGAGTTTGATCGACAGCTTCTGCTCAGGTCTTCCGGTCAGACCGGCTGCTTTCAGCAAGGCTGGAATACGAATCCAGGCCGTGTTCACGGTTCTTCGATCGTTCCAGGTCACTTCGGGGTGGAATCCGGAAAGCGTCAGTTCGCGCTTCAGCCGGCCCAGCCAGTGAGTCGGGGCGTATCCTTCGAGGGAGGATACGGAAAAATCAAGGTCTTCCGAGAACCGGGGAAGATCGTGAAGGAAGCGAAGAGCCGTTCCGCCGACGAACACCAGGGGGCGGAACGCTTCCGACTCGTGAAACGAGCGCAGGATGAACGCCTGAAGATACTCCCGGAGCCGGTTGAGCGCCAGGCCGGGATCGGTGATTCCCTGAATGATCGACAAGGCTTTTTCCATCAGAGAAGAACCGTCCCTTCGTCGCCCCGTGAGCGCAGTTCGAGCCAGCGGTCGACCGCACGGGCCAGGCGCGGACGGGCGAATCTCCCGGCAAATGCGCGAAGACGCCCTTCATCCACAATATCGGTGTGTTGATAGCGCATTTCCTCGAGCCGATCCGTGGTCCATTCCCCTGGCGACAGGTGCCAATGGTCGAGGAGAGCTTTTTCCGGTTCGGCAACGACGATCGTGGACGGGCCGAACGGTTCTTCCTGATACCCGAAGAAGGCTTCTTGTTTGATGTTGCGATACTCGAAGACCCCGAGGGGGTTTTCGAAGACCCGGGGAACTCGCGGCGTCACGCTGGTGAGCCTGACCACCCGCTCGGGAATCAGGTCATAGAACGCCAATGCCCAGAGGCCGCTGAGATACGACGGGGAATAGAGCAGATGCGCCAGGCCGGCAGGGGTGGCGGGGGCCGCCCGGTAGATTTCGGCAAGGGCGTACATACCGCGGCGAAGGCTTATGATCTTGCCGGCTTTCTGCCAGCGGCCAAGCTGGGCTCGAAGTGTGCCGCGGGTGTCATCCGCCGCCTGGGCCAGCAAATGAAGGTCGAAGCACGGCAGTGGCCGAACGAGCCGCACCAGGGTTTCAAAATTCATACACAAAAGATATCAAATATGTATGATATTGTAAATAAAACACGACATCGGGTGTGTGGAACGTCAGCCGATATTCCAGATGGTTCCCGCCCACAGGCGGGCGAGGAAGTCTTCGTACGGCCAAATTCTGATGCCGTCGATCGTTCGGGCAACGGGGTCGCGGCTGATGAGGCAGTATTCTCTGACTTTTCCTTCTTCCCTCAAGCGTCTCAGGCCCTTCAGATGTTTGTCCTGGACCTGCCTGGTGCACTTGATCTCGATAGCGAGGTCATTGCCGACGATCAGATCGACTTCATCCCGGAGCGTGGTTCTCCAGTAACACAACGGAAGATCGATTCGTGCGAGGCTGAGGCAGGTTCGAATCTCGAGGATGATCCAGTGTTCAAAGGATGTGCCGAACGCGGGGTTCCCCTCGCTGATGGGGAGGCGCTTTGCAAGAAAATTGGCAACGCCGGGGTCGAAGAAGAAAAACTTCGAACGGGAGACGGCTTTGCGTTTGCTCGTTCCCGTAAAGGGGAGCAGTTCGAACCCGATGAGCGTGTCTTTCAGAATCTCGACGTAGTTTTCGATCGTTCGGGGCGGAACGCCGGAATCGCCGGCGAGGCTCTGGTAGTTCACCTCCTGGCCGTTCGCGGCGGCCATCACGTCGAGAAAACGGACGAAATTCTCGATTTTCCTGGTCAGAGCCTCGTTTTTCACCTCTTCGTGGATGTACAGGTGCGCGTAGGCTTTCAGCTCCTCCAGCGGGTTTGTCGAGAGATACACGCGAGGCAGGCCACCGAAATTCAGGAACCTCAGCAGATCGAAATTCGGGATCTCTGGCGATACGAGGGGGAAGAAGCCGGCCTGCCAGGCACGCCCGGAGAGCATATTGGCTCCTTGTCGCTTCAGTTGCCGGGCGCTCGAGCCCGTCAGCAGGAACCGGATGCCCCGCTCCTCGATCAGGCGATGGACTTCATCCAGGAGCCGGGGGAGTTTCTGAATCTCGTCGATGACAACCAGCGTGTCCCGCTCCCCGATCTCTTCGGACAATTGGCGGGGTCGCCTCAGAAACCGGTCGTAGACATCTGAATCGAGAAGATCGAACAGGCGTGCCTGCGGCAAGGAATGCCTGATCCAGCATGTCTTTCCCGTCGCCCTCGGGCCGAAGAGGAAGAAGCTGTTTTTCTCCAGCAGTGAATGCAGATCAATCTTTCGCGGCAGAATCTTCATCATCTTCAATTTACGGCAGCTTGATGCCGAAAATCAATAAAAATCGGCAACTCATTGCTGAAATTGGAGGGTCATGATACGATAGGGGTGATGTTGTGGTTGGAGGTAGTTCCTGTGGCACATCCTTTGAGATCACCTGAGCAGACGTATACGTATGCCGATTATCTGACCTGGCCTGAAGGCGAGCGTTGGGAACTGATCGACGGCGAGCCCTACGACATGACGCCGGCGCCGTCGACGGCCCATCAGATCGTTTTTCGGGGGCTTTTCCGTCAACTCGATGCCTGGTTTCTGGACAAACCCTGCCATCTTTTTTCGGCCCCCTACGATTTCCGGCTGGCGCGGGAGGGGGAGTCGGAAAATCAGATTCGTGACGTCGTGCAGCCGGACATCGCCGTGGTTTGCGCCCCAGATGGCGTCGATGAAAAGGGCGGCCGCAAGGCGCCGGACTTCGTCATCGAGATTCTTTCCCCATCGACCGCGAGCAAGGATCACATCGTCAAACGGCGCCTGTATGAGCGCCACGGCGTGAAGGAATACTGGCTGGTTCACCCCGACGAGCGCATCGTCACGGTGTATCACCTATCACCCGAAGGCACCTACGGCAAAGCCGACATCTTCGCCGGGGAAGACCTGCGCCTCGAAGTTGCCGCCTTTCCCGGGCTGACGATCGACTTCACGACCGTCTTCCCGCCTCGCCCGAACATCACACGCGAATCCCCCGCACGATACCTAGCCGAGCGGCAGGGCGAGCAAGGGAACGACAAGGAAGAACGGCACGGCTGACCTCGATGTCAGGCGCCGCAGCATTTTTTGTATTTTTTTCCGCTGCCGCAGGGACAGGGTTCGTTTCGACCTGCCGCAGGGGTAGAGATATTCGGGGGCGTGCGACTCGGCTCGGTCGTCGTCTGGGACGTTGCGGGCGAAGTCTGCGCGTAGGACCGGCCCGAGAGGCTGGATGCAACAGCAGGAATCGTTGGAACCTTTTTCAGCCACTTGGCGAACATTCGGCTGAGCAGCGCGGCGTTTCGGTCGAGTCTGGCATCGAGGTCGGGATAGGCCTCGCGCAGGGCATCGAAGATGCGGCTCAGCAGACCGGGATCAGCCGGGACAAGCCGTTTGGCCGGTGTCATCTGTCGGGTTGCGCGGTCATACAGGCAGAGTAGCGGGTTCTCGGGGCCGATTTCCGTGAAATCTCCCTCGGTGGGAAAAAATTGAAGATACGAGTTGCGGCAAACGCAGTCGGGATTGACGCAATGGCCATCCATTGCCATCCAGGGCGTTCCATCGAGGTCGAAGGCAAACCCTGGGTAGCCGCGGAAAATGCCGATCATATCGGCCATATTGTTCGATGAAACCATATCGATGGGAAAATCTGCCTCAACCGTTTCCGGGTCGATGGTTTCGTACAGATGTCGTTTCCAGCCCATGAGCTTGGCGATGATGACGTTCCAGTCCTCGCCGGACAACTCTCTTTGGAGTGCCTTGGCAAAGGACTTGGTAACGGCCATGACTCTTTTCCCGGAGGGCAGAGGTGTGACCTTTTTTCTTCTGGGATCGACGGTGACTTTGAGAAGCCTGGCCCCCGGGATTTTTTCGCTGGCGTCGGCGGTGAGCGGGAGGCAGGTCCAGGTCGTTTCAAAACAGGGGCAGGTCGGGCTCTGGCAGGCTGTGAACAGGCAGGAAAACCGGCGGTCGGCGAATTCCGGGGTCTTCAACGCGATGATTCCGGGCCGCGGTCCGGTCAGGGAGAGGCCGGAGAAGTCCCCGAGCGTCGCCTGGGGCGATTCTGGGCTTCGAATGCCGGGGAACAGCAGTCTGCCGGTCGTCCGTCGTTTTTCATCGACCGTGGGAATGGCCCAGAAGTCGTTCCATGACTGGAAATAATTGAACTGGCGATACTCGGCAAGCTCGATTCCGAAAATCTCCTCGGAGCGGCCGTCCGCCGCGGATTCGGCGTCGAACGCTGTTTTGTCGAAAACGACGGTTTGGCATGGGGTACAGAACCAGGCCTGATGGAACAGCCGTACCGACTCTCCCTGTTTCTCAAATCCCACCACCCGGCAGACCCGGCGCTGTGTCGGCTTGCCGCACCTCGGGCAGGTCGCGCACTCCGTGGGGCTGGAGCGGGAATAGCCGTGAAGAACGAGATCCACGTTCAGCGGAATGCCGGAGCGGTGAGCAAACTGATCCTCGATTTTCCGTCTGGCATCTTCGTTCAGCTTGCCGAAGGTCATTCCCAGAAGCATAGGTGCCTGTGAGCCGGGCGCTGTGGTCATTTGATAGCTCTTCGTGGGGTCGTCTCGCCTGAAGTATTCGGTAGGAGTGCCGTGCCGGGTTCTTTCCAGGCGACTCAGTCGGGTGGGGAACGGTCGCTTTTCGGGGGCTCCCGGTGGGAGCGGGGGCGTGGTGGGAAGACCGTGGCGAAATCGATCTCGAGGCCGGGCAGGGTGGCGACGGGGATCTTCGTTGCGTCTTCGATCAGACTGCCTTCAGCGAATCGGCCGGTGGTCTGATCAAAGATGTAGACGGTGACGGCGCGGCTTTCGGTATCGACGAGCCAGGATTCCCTCACCCCGGCCCGTTCGTATATGTATTTCTTCTTCACGTGATCGTATGAAGCCGAGCTGGGGGAAATGATCTCGATGATCATGTCGGGAGCGCCGCGGGTGAGTTTGCCCTCGATCTTTTCGGGGGAGAAGACCACGGAAAGATCAGACTGGACGACAGTGCGGATCTCGGCCTCGGCTTCGGTACTTTTGGGAAGCAGGACGTCACAGTCAGGAATCACCCTACAGGGCTTGCCCCGCAAAAACAGGCGAAGCTGCGTCACGAGGTCGGCAAACGCTTCCTGGTGATTCACGGTCGGCGAGGGGGACATATTGTAGGCGATACCGTCGATGATCTCCCAGCGCTCGTCGTCGGGCCAGGTCAGGTAGTCGGCGTAGGTGTAAAAGTCTTTGGGATCTGTTGCCGGGTGTGCCATTTTTTCTCCGCGATAACACGCAAATCGATGTCTTGCCAAGCGCCAGGGCGATTTGCCGGGGTCGAGGACTCGGTGACGGAGCCCGGAGCCTGGACGGTGTCAGTGTTTGCAGGTTGCCTGGAGCCAGCCGAGGCTTTTGCGATTGGTGACATACTCGCCGCGCGCGGGGCCGGCTTCGAGATTGCCGTCGAAAAAGGCGCGGCGGATTTCGGCCTGGGTCAGCCCGAATGCGCGCAGTTCGGCCGATTTCATCAGGACACCGGGCTGGAATCGGCTGGAAACGTCGGAGCGTGCGGTGCGGGGGGCGGCGGGTTTCGCTTTTGCTGCGTTCTTCGCCGGTTTCTCGGTTCGCACGGGCATGGCGGGTTTCGGCGGTTTCGCCGCTTTCACCGCTTTCTTCGCTTTCACCAGAACGGCGATTTTTTGCGGTTTCGCAACGTTCGCGACCTTCGCCGGTTTCACGGATTTCGTGGCGCTCGCGGCCGGCAAGGAGGGCGCCTTCTTCCCTGCAACGGGCTTCGGGACGGGCGTCGGCTCGAGGTCGATGTCGAACATCGCCGTGAGATCCGTCGAATCGGCAGGGAACAGGTCGTCGCCGTCGGCCGCGGTGTCGAGCGTGGTCAGCGAGCCGGCCATGGCGGTGATGATCTCCTGCGGATCGACCCCGCGAAGCTTGAAAAACAGCGCCGGGTCATCGTCGAACCGCACTCCTATGCCCATCATTGCGGCGGCGACGTGCTTGCACATGCCTGCGTAATCGGGACAGGAGCAGGTGAACGAGATTTGCTTCTTCTCCGGGAACAGGCCGTCGCCCGAGCGAATGAGGCGATTCATGACCGGGTCGGTGAACCGGCCGGCCATCAGATCGACCAGCGAGGTGATGTTCGCCGAGCAGTCCTTGATAAGCGATTTCCAAACGTCGGGTTGAAGAGGTTTTATATCGATTGATACATCATAAAGGCGCGTCCCTTGAACGAGGGCCGAGACCACCCCCTTGGCTATCTTGAGATCGATGACGGCGCCGTTTCGAAGATACGAGCGGCCGCGCGGCAGGCGATTGTCGTAATCGCTGAAGCGGGCGAGGTTCTCGGTCCAGGCGTTTCCCCACCAGCTGCGGCACAGGCGGCGGCCCTTTTCGGTGACCGTCACCGGGTCGAGCTTCCGGCCGCTCTTTTCAAGCTTTTTTCGCGCTTTTTCGGCCTGGACTTTTCGCTGAGCGACGGATATATATTGTGGAAAATAATAATACCCATGAAAACCAGCCACGCTCTACACTCCCAGAAAAGAAGATTCCTGTCATCTTACCATGCTTTCATGATGGATACAGACCCTGGTTCGCGTTTTTCAAGCGAAGTCGCGGCATCCGGAGTGAAACCCGGCCGTTCGTCCGAAGCCTGTCGAAGTGTGCCTCAAGCCCGTCGAAGGGGGGGAGGGGCTATCGTGCTTCGACAGGCTCAGCACGAACGGAAATCTGTTGCGTTCACCGAGGACGTCATGCCGTTGCCCTGACTCTGTTGTGCACCGCGAAAGCTATTCCTGCCCGGTTGAGGCATGGCGGAGGTCGAGGCGGACGAGTGACAGGAGCTCTTCGTTCGAGAGTTCGGTCAGGGCAGGCTCCGCGTCGCCTCCGAGCAGGCCTTCGGCAAGCGATTTCTTGCGCTCGATCAGGTCGGCGATACGCTCCTCGAGGGTGCCTCGGCAGACGAACGGGTGGACCATGACCGGGCGCTGCTGGCCGATCCGGAAGGCGCGATCGGTTGCCTGCGCCTCGACCGCCGGGTTCCACCAGCGGTCGACATGGATCACGTGGGAGGCGGCCGTCAGATTCAGGCCCACCCCGCCGACTTTCAGCGACAGAACGAGGAAGCCGATCCCGGCGTCCTCCTGGAATCGTTTGACGATCGCGCCGCGCTCGCGAATCTTCGTCTCGCCGTGAAGCGTGAGCCCCGTGTTCCCGAAGATGCCGGCCAGGAAGCTGGCGAGAGGGTCGACCAGCTCCCGGAACTGCGTGAAAACCAGCGCTTTTTCGCCCCGCGACGCGATTTCCTCGCAGATCTCGCGCAGACGCTGGAACTTGCCGCTGTGCGCCGGGTCATACCCGCCGTCCCCGAGCCAGTGCGACGGATGGTTGCAGATCTGCTTGAAGCGCGTCAGGAAGGCGAGAATGATGCCGCGCCGCTCCATCGGGTCCGTCGTCGCGATCTTTTTCGCGAGCTCGTCCACGCTTTCCCGATACAGGACGACCTGCTCTTTTGATAGTGAGCAGTATGTAAGTATCTCGGTCTTTTTCGGAAGGTCGGGGGCTACGCCGGGGTCCGTTTTCAGCCGCCGGAGGATATACGGCCGCACGAGGCGGCGCAGGGGGGCGAAGTCCATGCTGCCTGCCGCGCCCAGCGTCTTCACGAATTTTTCGAACTCTTTCGGAGAGCCGAGCAGGCCGCGATCGAGAAAGTCGAAGATCGACCACAGGTCGGCGAGCCGGTTTTCGACGGGGGTGCCGGTCAGGACGATGCGGCCGTCGGCGACCAGTTCCTTCACGGCTTTCGCCTGCCTGGTCGCTGGGTTCTTGATCGCCTGCGCCTCGTCGAGAATCACGACGCCCCACGATATCGCCCGAATCGATGCCTGCCGGATGAGGGTGCCGTAGGTGGTCACGACGAGGTCGATCCCCGAAAGATCCTGCGCGCCCAGCGTGGAAAGGGTTTTGGCGGAAACGGCCGACGGATGTGCGATCAGCAGCGTGCCGTCCGGCCAGAACCGACGGAATTCGGCCTCCCAGTTCGCGAGCAGAGAGGCCGGAACGACCAGCAGAACGGGTTTTCGCGGTGCGGCCGCGTCTCGCTTCAGCACGGTGAGCAGAGCGAGAACCTGAACCGTTTTTCCGAGCCCCATATCGTCGGCGAGACACGGGCCCAGGCCGAGTTTGAGCATGAACCACAGCCAGCGCAGACCGAACTCCTGGTAGGGCCGGAGCGTGCCGTGAAACTCGGGCCCCGGGCTGACGGCGGCGAGAATTTCAGGCTTCTGAAGCCCTTCAAGCGTTTTTTTCAGCCATGAACCCGATATGACGCGGGACCAGTCGGCGATCTCGCCGGGCAGGTTGCCGGAGAGGCCTCGATCTGCCCCGGCCATCAGCCGAAGACCTTCGCGGAACGAGATCTCCCGACCGCCGGCCGAGCGCACGCCCTGCCAGTAGTCGAGGACTCGCTGAAGCTTTTCCGAATCTATTTCGACCCATTTGCCACGCAGGAGAACCAGAGAGGCCTGTGCGTTGCGAATCTGTGCCCATTCCTGCTGTGTGAGCGGTTCGCCGTCAAACGACACCTCGACGGAAAACGAGAGCAGACCCTCGATTCCGAGCAGGGAGGGCGCACGTTCCCCGATCGTGACCTCGGCTTTCACCGAAGGGCGCGCGGAACGCCACCAGTCGGGTATCCGGCACAGAATCCCCGACTCTTCGAACGTCGGAATGTCCCGCAGGAACGCGAGCGCCTGGTTCGCGTTCCAGGCGAGAGGGTGGAAGATCTTCTTCGATTTCTCGAGCGCTGCGAGGAGGCTGCTTTTTTCCGCGGCCCGGGCGACGGGCTCGAGAAGCCTGCGCAGTTCCGACTGATTGCCGGCACCGGCGAATTCGCGGAGAGCCTCGGCAAGCGGGGCGTGGCGCGGCCGACCGTGGGCCGAAATGCCGGTCGTGTATGTCGCGAGAAAGGCGAACGGGCGGATGGGATCGTCGCGGCGCTCGGCGAGATGAAAACAGACCCTTCCGAGCAAGTTCCAGAGCGGGTTCTGAGTATGGATGAAGTCTCGAACGGTGCCGTTCCATGAAGCGCACTCGGCCTTGAAAGCCTGTCCGATCAGATTCCAGAGCGCTTCCAACCGCGCCAGTGACAAATACTCCGCGCCACGAAACGGCGGGGCATGGTCGATTCGATCGGCGGCTTCGTCGGCAGGGAAGGGGATGCGCGGATTTTTCGCGGCGTCCTCGAGATTCTCAAGCCGCGTCAGCCTGGTGACAAACGCGGCTCCGAAATCACGCCAGAACGCAAGCGAGGGCGGCAGGAGTGCCTGCGTTTCCACGAGGCCGAGATGAAACAGCAACGAGCCGCTTCCCCGTTCTGCCGCTCCGGAGATGCGCCTGATGAGTTTCATGTCGGCCGGAGGCGGTTCTTCTGGGATGTGCAGCAAAACAAGCTCGCCATCCGGCGAGAGCGCAAGATGGTTCCAGGTCGTTTCGGCGTTCATGTTTCACTACGAACGTGAAGATAGTATATCAACATGACTATTATACTCGGGCATCGCTTTGAGCGTGGGAAGATGCTGATCCTTAGCTGATACGATCGGATCTGCGACAGGCCAGGAGATGGCGAGGTCGGGGTCGTTCCAGATGATGCCGGTTTCGTGGGCGGCGGAGTAGACGTTGGTGCAGGAGTAGGTGAAGTCGACGTCGTCCGTGAGGGCGCAGAAACCGTGGGCGAAGCCGGCGGGAATGTAGAGGAGTTTCTTGTTTTCGGAAGAGAGGTTCGTGCCGAACCATGTTCCGAAGGTTGGCGAGCCGGGGCGGAGATCGACGGCGACGTCGAAGGCCTCGCCACGGACGACGCGGATCAGTTTGCCCTGGGAAAACGGTTCTCGCTGGTAATGCAGGCCGCGCAGAACTCCGCGTTTCGAGCGGGAATGGTTCTGCTGGACGAAACCCCCGACGATGCCGTGGGCTTTGAATCGCTCCTGGTGATAGGTTTCCATGAAGAAGCCGCGCTCGTCCTCGAATACCCGGGGTTCGATGATCCAAAGGCCTTCGATCGGTGTCTCGATGAATTTCATAGCAATCCGTTTGCAACTCGTTGGAGATACTGGCCATACTCGTTGTTGAGCAGAGGTTCTGCAAGCCTGAAAAGCTGCGAAGCGTCGATGAAGCCCTGACGGAACGCGATTTCCTCGAGACAACCGATCTTCAGGCCCTGGCGGGCTTCGACGGTCTGGACGTACGTCGAGGCGGCCATGAAGGATTCGTGCGTGCCGGTGTCGAGCCAGGCCAGGCCGCGGGGAAGCTTCAGCACCTGGAGGGTGCCCTGGTTCAGGTAGATGCGGTTGAGATCGGTGATTTCGAGTTCGCCGCGTGCGGAAGGCTTGAGCGTCGAGGCATACTCGACGACGGAGCGGTCGTAAAAATACAGGCCGGGAACTGCATAGGGAGATTTCGGCTGTTTCGGCTTTTCTTCGATGCTCGTTGCTTTTCCCTGCTGATCGAACGCCACAACGCCGTATCGTTCGGGGTCTTTGACGGGGTAGGCGAAAATGGCCGCGCCCTGGGTGAGATGGGCGGCCTCATGGAGCAGGCCTGTCAGACCGGCGCCGTGGAAAATATTGTCCCCGAGGATCAGGCACGACGGTTCGCCCGCGATGAACTCCCGGCCGATGATGAATGCTTGCGCGAGGCCCTCCGGTTTCGGTTGCTCGGCATACGAGAAGGCCATGCCGAGCTCTTCGCCCGTCCCCAGCAGTCGCCGGAACAGCGGGAGGTCTTCCGGAGTCGAGATGATCAAGACTTCCCGGATTCCAGCCAGCATGAGGGTCGAGAGCGGGTAGTAGATCATCGGTTTGTCGTATACCGGCAACAATTGTTTGCTGACGCAACGGGTGATCGGATACAGGCGGGTGCCGGAACCGCCGGCGAGAATGATGCCTTTCATCGTTCTTATGCCTTTGCCGAGACGAGTGTCTTTCGGTCGCCGTAGTTTCTGTCGACCCAGTGCTGGTATTCTCCCGACCTCACATGCTGAACCCACGTCGGGTTCTCAAGATACCATCGAACCGTTTTGCGGATGCCGTCTTCAAAACCGGTGCGGGGCTTCCAGCCCAGTTCTTTCGCGATCTTATCGCAATTGATCGCATACCGGCGGTCGTGGCCCGGGCGGTCGGGAACCGTCTTCTTCAGCGCATGGAGAGCATCGGACGAGCGGCCGGCCTGGCCGGCCACTTCGCGGATGAGGGCATCGAGCACGGCAAGGTTCGTCTGCTCGTTCTCGCCTCCGATGTTGTAGGTCTCGCCCGGCCTGCCGTTGCGCGCAATGGTCCAGATGCCTTCGCAGTGGTCGGTCACATACAGCCAGTCCCTGATGTAGAGCCCGTCTCCATAAATAGGCAGCGCTTTGTTTTCGAGCATGTTCAGGATCATGAGGGGAACCAGTTTCTCCGGGAACTGGTACGGGCCGTAATTGTTCGAGCAGTTCGACAGGGTGACGGACAAACCGTACGTGTGATGATAGGCCATCACCAGGTGGTCGGAAGAGGCTTTCGACGCCGAGTAGGGGCTGCGCGGCGCATACGGCGTCGTTTCGAAGAAGAAGCCCTCACTCCCAAGCGAGCCGAACACTTCATCGGTGCTGATGTGGTGGAAGTGGATGGATTTACCTTCTGCCTGGCGTTTCCGGGCTGCTTCCAGCAGGACGAAGGTTCCCATGATGTTGGTCTGGATGAACTCGCCCGGCCCGAGAATCGAACGATCGACGTGAGACTCGGCCGCAAAATGAATGATGCCGTCGATATCGAACCGCTCCAGCAGATCGCTGACAAGTGCTTTGTCGCAGATGTCGCCCTTGGCGAATACATAACGATCCCCGATGCGGGCGGCGATATCGGAGAGACTTTCTGCGTTGCCCGCATAGGTGAGCTTGTCAAGATTGACGATCCTGCCAGTGTAATCAGTATTGTCAAATATATATCTAACGAAATTAGATCCGATGAAGCCGCAGCCGCCGGTGACAAGGATGTTTTTGAAAGTTCGCATCGATTTTCCCGAAAAGGTGTATTTGATTCCCGCGAGGATGGTAACACCTCGGAACGTCACACGCAAAGACGGCGGCGAAGAATCACTGCAGTGAAAACCTTACGAGGGCGTTCGTTCCGTCTCCAGAAAACGTTCGAGGTTGTTCCGCCAGGGATGGACGATGAAGCCAAGCAGATTCCGAACTTTCGATTTGTCGAACGCCGAATTTCTGGGACGTGCCGCCGGGAGGGGGTAGGCTTCGGTCGGGATGGGTTCGATCGGGATGGGCTTCGTGAGCAGGCCCAGCCGAAGGGCTTCGTCGTGGATGGCCGTGGCGAACTCGTGCCAGGAGATGATGCCGTCGTCGGCGTAGTGGTAGATGCCGTATCGGTCGTCGCTTCTTGTGATGAGGCGGACGAGGTTCTCGGCCAGAGGCAGCGTCCAGGTCGGCGAACCGGTTTGATCGGAAACGACGCGAAGGCTCTCTCTTTCGCGAAGCAGGCGAAGCATGGTGCGGACGAAGTTCGGCCCGTGCCGACCATAGAGCCAGCTGATGCGGAACAGAAAGAACCTGTTTGTCGATTCGGCGATCCGCTTCTCCCCTTCCAGCTTGGTTCGTCCGTAGACGGAAAGCGGGGAGGGGCGGTCCTCCTCGTTCCATGGGCGGTTGCCGGAGCCGTCGAACACATAATCCGTCGAGAAATGCACCAGCGGAATTCCGAGACGGTGCGCAAGTCGTGCGAGATTGCCCGGGCCGTCGGCATTCAGCTTTCGCGCCGTCTCGGGCTCGGATTCGGCCTTGTCGACGGCCGTGTATGCCGCACAGTTGACCAACCATGTCGGGCGGTGTTCCGTCGCGAAACGATCAAGAGCGTCGGGGTTCGTGATGTCGACGTCGCGATCCGAGCCTATCCAGGGAAGAGCGGCGCGCGAAGCCGCCTCTCCGAATTCCTTGCCCAGCATTCCATTACAACCGGTGATCCAGATGTTCATGTGCGTTTTCGGTGTGATTTCTGCGCGGCCGGCGATGCGACATACGACGCCGGACTTTGCCGCACGACTTTTGGCGGCTCGGGGGGGAAGACCTGGTCGAGGTCGACTCCGAGGCCGGGAAACTGGCGGCTTTTCAGTTTCATCGTGCGATCAAGGATGTCGGGGCGGCCATAGCGCTTTCCGGATTTCAGGGTGAACGACATCAGGATGCCGTCCGGTGAAATGATCCAGTATTCCTTCACACCGTGCTTTTCATACAGATTCAGTTTTCGAAGCTGGTCGTGAGCGGCGGTCGAAGGGGACAGAATTTCGACGATCAACTCCGGGGCCCCGCGGCATCCGCGCTCGTCGAGTTTCGATTGATCGCAGACGACGACGAGATCAGGAATGACCACCGTATCGACCTCTTCATCTTTTTCCTGGCCTTTCGGCAACCTGATTCCGAAATTTCCAATATGAACCTCACAAGGGCTGCCGTGAAAATGATTGGTGAGGATGCGGGCAAGATTGGTTGAAACGAGGGAGTGCCACCGGTTCGGTGTGGTCATGGCATACGCCTTGCCTTCGATCAACTCCCAGCGCTCGTCATCAGGCCATGAAGAAAGATCTGCATACGTATATTTCGCGTCAGGGGATGCAAGCGGATGTGCCATGTTTCTCAGCCTCTGTCTTCTGATTTCACCATTGCACGTTGAATCCTGCATGGTGAAGGACAACCGTTCGCCCTGTGCTTGTCGAAGGGCGTGAGACCATTCGTGCTTCGACAGGCTCGGCACGAACGGAAGCATTGAATGTTTTTTTCAGGACACAATAAGACCAATGCAGGTGGACAGCCGACATTCAGCTTTCCGGGAGATCGTGAAGCAGGCGGGCGAGCCAGAGGGCGGGGGAGCTGTCGCTGGGGGCGCGCCAGTCGCCGCGGGGGGAGAGGGAGCCGCCGGAGCCGACCTTGGGGCCGTTGGGGACGCAGCTGCGCTTGAACTGGGAGGTGCCGAAAAAGCGACGGAGGAAGACGGCGAGCCAGTGCCTGATGTCTTCGAGGGAATAGGCGTGGCGCTCGTTTTCGGGGATGCCGGGGGGCCAGAGGCCCTGGGCGGCGTCGCGCCAGGCGTTCCAGGCGAGCCAGGCGATCTTGGCGGGCGGGAAGCCGAAGCGGGAGACGTAGTAGAGATTGAAATCCTGGAGTTCGTAAGGGCCGATGATCTCTTCGGTGCGCTGGTGGGGTTTGTCGTTCGTTTCGGCACCGGCCGGGGGAGGGACGAGTTCGGGGGAGATCTCGGTCGAGAGGATGTCGTTCAGGAGACGGCTCGCATCGGTGCCGAACTCGCCCGATGACGCGACCCAGCCGATCAGGTGCCGGATGAGCGTTTTGGGCACCGAGGCGTTCACGTTGTAGTGCGACATGTGATCGCCGACCCCGTAGGTGCACCAGCCCAACGCCAGTTCGCTCAGGTCGCCCGTGCCGAGAACCAGGGCACCGTGCATATTCGCAAGCCTGAACAGGTGCGACGTGCGTTCGCCCGCCTGGACATTCTCGAAGGTGACGTCATACGCCGGCTTCCCTTCGGCAACGGGGTGGCCCAGGTCGCGCAGCATCTGCTCGCAGGACGGCCGGATATCGATCTCGCCGGAGGTCACGTCGAACTTTCACGACAGTTGGCGAATTTTTTCCTCGGAAAGCCCTGCAAAGTCTTCGTTGCGCCGTTCGATGTGCGCCTCCCCAAAAAGAACGAATCCGACATGCGGACGACAACGGTCGTTCAGCCGGATATCCTGGTCATCTGTGATTCCGATAAAATCGACGACCGCGGTTGCCGGGGCGCACCCGACTTGGCAATCGAGGTGCTGTCGCCTTCTTCCGTCTCTCACGATCAACTCCGCAAGCTGAATTTGTACGAAAGCCGGGGTGTCCGGGAATACTGGATCGTTCACACCGAAGGCTCGGTCATGGTATTCCACCTCGGCGAGTCCGGAAGATACGGTCGCCCCGACACCTACGATCGCACGACAAAGATCGAAACACCCCTTTTCCCAGGCCTGTCTATCGATCTGTCGACGGTCTTCCCCGAAAAGCCGCGCGTTGTTCGCCAATCTCCCCGAAACGATGCTACCGCGGGCGAACGCTGAAATAGAATTCCCTCAATTGCTCTTCACCCGATGCCGATAGGTGAGCGATGTGAAGCTGTTGCTTCGCGAGTTTCGCCATACGGTCGATCGAGGAGAAAACCATGCGTCGTTCGTCATGCACTCTCATGATGCTTCTTCTAGCCTGCTTGTCGTTCATGCCCGCCTCCGCACGAGCCGAAAACGATAGTCGTTCGATTACCCAGCGCATCACCGAACTGAGAAACCGGCTCGATTCCTTCTGTGGCAATCCTGCGAAAACCGAAGCGCAATCTTCGAAGACGTCTTCATATTCTGGATCCGGTGAGATACGTGCAGCATCAAAAGAGCCGCAGGCGGATTCTTCCGTGAAGATGAGTATCTCCGAAAAAAACAGCGAAAAATCGATCGACGGCGAAAAGTTTGTCCTCCTCCCGGCCGACGCCTCTGAATATCCATCGGCAAACGTTTCCCCCGAAGGCGAATCCGCCGCTATCGAACACAGCCAGAACGTCACCATGACCGTACTGTTCCACGACGCAGACACCCCGGCTCAGGCCGGCAGAATCAATTCTTCCGAACCCATCACGAAAAACGCCGATTCCACGATTGCTACCGAAAAAAAACCCTGAACTGCCGAGATTTGGGTTGAACGAGGGCCGATCTTGAAGTACCATTCGGGCCATGCAACTCGATTCGAAAATCTATGTCGCAGGCCACCGAGGTCTCGCCGGAAGCGCTCTGGTTCGTGCCCTCGAAGGACACGGATATAAAAACCTGCTCCTGCGGACCCACGCGGAACTCGAACTCAGAGATGCCGCCGCCGTCGAAGCTTTTTTTTCGGCCGAAAAGCCCGACTACGTTCTCCTCGCCGCCGCAAAAGTAGGTGGAATCCATGCGAACTCGACCTATCCGGCCGAATTCATTTACGACAACCTCGCGATCTCGACGAACGTCATCCACGCCGCCTGGCGGCACAGTGTAAAACGCCTGTTGTTCCTCGGTTCATCATGTATTTACCCGAGAGACTGTCCACAGCCGATGCGCGAGGAATACCTCCTGAGCGGCCCTCTCGAACCCACGAACGCCCCCTATGCCCTCGCGAAAATCGCCGGCGTGATGATGTGCGACTCGTATAACCGCCAATATAATACGCGCTTCATCTCCGCCATGCCGACAAATCTCTACGGCCCCGGCGACAACTACGACCTGCAAAACTCCCATGTCCTCCCCGCCCTGATCCGAAAATTCCACGAAGCGAAACAGGCCGGAGCCGATACGGTCGAAGTGTGGGGGAGCGGGGTACCTCGCCGCGAATTCCTCTATAGCGACGACATGGCCGAGGCGTGCCTGTTCCTCCTGGAGAGCTCCGATGAACGCCTTTTCCTGTCTGGACGTATTCCATTGTTCAACATCGGAAGTGGCCAAGAACTCACAATACGAGAACTTGCCGAGACGGTTGCCGGTGTGATCGATTTCAAGGGACGAATTGTCTGGAACGCTTCAAAACCGGATGGTATGCCTCGAAAGCTTCTTGATGTCAGTCGCATCACCGCAATTGGTTGGCGGCCGCGCGTCAAGCTTGAAGATGGTATTTTCAGAGCTTGGCAGGAGTATATATCAAGAAATACCTCAGGAAGGATTGAGTCATGACAAGCAGACAGAAGAAAACGGCCCTCGTAACTGGGATTACCGGCCAGGACGGAGCCTACCTGGCTGAACTCCTGCTCGAGAAGGGCTACTGTGTTCACGGCATCAAACGCCGGTCGTCGCTTTTCAATACTGACCGAATCGACCACCTCTACCGCGATCGCCACGAGTCGGGCTATGATTTCGCGCTGCATTACGGCGACATGACCGACTCGACCAATCTGATCCGCATCATCCAGGAAACCCAGCCCGACGAAATCTACAACCTTGCGGCCCAGAGCCATGTGAAGGTCAGTTTCGAGACCCCCGAATATACGGCCAACGCCGATGGTCTTGGCGTTCTTCGCATTCTCGAGGCGATCCGCATTCTCGGACTCGAGAAGAAAACCCGCTTCTATCAGGCCTCGACCAGCGAATTATACGGCAAGGTCCAGGAAACCCCCCAGCGCGAAACGACGCCATTCTATCCACGAAGCCCGTATGCCGCCGCGAAACTCTACGCCTACTGGATCACCGTAAACTATCGCGAAGCCTATGGAATCTTCGCCAGCAACGGCATCCTCTTCAACCACGAAAGCCCGCTTCGCGGTGAAACGTTTGTCACCCGCAAGATCAC
>Ga0208197_1001108_pt1 | contig 28863 bp, 24 predicted proteins | sample AD_JPNNA4_MetaG_FD_184444 | JGI IMG/M metagenome (GOLD analysis project Ga0208197, IMG submission 184444) | Active sludge microbial communities of municipal wastewater-treating anaerobic digesters from Japan - AD_JPNNA4_MetaG (SPAdes) (version 2) | ecosystem: Engineered > Bioreactor > Anaerobic...
ACGACTGCCTGTCTCGAATTATAGCCCCATACGCAATTAACATCTCCTGAAATTCTTTGTAGTTCCGAAACACGGCATAATCAAACGGAGAGTCCCCATCTTTGTCTTCAATGTTTGGGTCCGCACCCTTCTGAAGTAAAATTTCCAACAGGCCGAAATAACCGTCGTCGCATGCCACATGGAGTAGTGTTTTGCCGTCTTCATTTTGAATATTTGGCGAAATTCCATTAGCAAGAAATTTCTTGATCGTTTCAACGTCCCCATCATACGCAGCGTAAAAGACCGCTTCAATTTCATCTTTTGTCATGTCTTTCCTCGCATAACGACGAAATCACCCGGAGCGTAGCGATCGGGTGGATTGACTGGTTGGCATTTTCTTAATGAATGTCAAGTTGAATTTTAACGGCTTCCTCAACTGCGCGCATATCCTCTTCGGAAAGAACGCCTGCACGGTTAAAAAGCCTTAATTTGCTCACCGTGGCCAATTGATCCGCCATTGCCTTGCTTTCTTTACCATCAAAAACCACCAGAGCCTCACTGGGATAGAGGCGATCTGTCTTGCTCGTAAGAGGAACAACCTGAACTCTGTTGAGAAATTTATTTGATGCATCATTGCTGATGATTACGGCAGGACGTTTCTTCTTGATTTCTCCGCCAACAGAAGGATCGAAATTTACCCACCAGATTTCACATCGCTTCATGATCCATATCCTTGAAGGTATTTTCAGCCCACTCCAGGGCTTCATTCTCCCTATTTTTGTCCTTTGCCATCTCAGCGTAAGCGGACTCATAATTAGGACGAACAACATGAGGACGAACTATTTCCTGTACAAATCTACTGATTTTGCGTGGCCCAATGATCTTATGGAGTCCCGCATACACTTCTTCATCTACTGTTATGGTTAATTTCTTCTGCATAGCACACCTCCAATACACGTGCATTATACGTGTAGCTATTCGGTATGTCAAAGAACTTTTTTTCACCATGCCAACGGCGCGCATAACCGGCTGGCAATGGAGCGCAGCGGAATTGCCAGTCCGAGTTGATGCGGTTGTTAGGTCTACGAATATGACTTTGCGCTACATGAATCCGGAATCTTTTCGTTTATCAGCCCTAGGTCGTAAAGGGTTCTTTCAATTCCAAATTCCCTTTCTGGTTTTTGGCCGTATTTGACTAAAAAAATATCAAATTCACGAATTGGATTTATTGTTACCCAGCCGATGTCATCTCTTAAATCTTCCTGCCTTGTATTTGAAACAATCTGGCGCGCCAAATTTATTATGGGTTTATACATGTTCTCCTTCGTGTACACGTATCTTTGTCCATATTTTCCTTTGCCTTGCAAGTCACTGAATGTCAAATCATTCGGAAGCCCCCGGTTAGCCTTATGGAGCCATCCCAGGTCTAAAAAAATCTTGGAGATGACTATATCCGGCTTTATGACCTGAAAACCAATGTCCATCATAAAGTGTAGCACTGTGAGATCACTACGATATCCAATTTCCATTAAATGTTTGTGAATAGCCCAAACGTCGTCGATGCGGCATCCGCCTGTTACAAAATGGAGGACAGGTATGTTTGCTTCTTTCTTGGATAGAAATTCCGTAAAGCGTCTTGCCAAAAAAACTATTTTGACTAGCTTCGGTATATTACCGACAGTCTGCTTGTTTCTGAAATCACCCGTTCTGTTCAAAAAATCATGGACTTGACTCCCTGCCCTTATGAGCTTCTGACCTTGGGCTTCAATATCCCACCCTTCATCACAAAATCTCTCATAATCATCGAAAATGGGTTCTATATCGGATATCTCATTTGTGGCTATCTGGGATCGAATCCCAGCATATCTGATCTTTGTCCAAAGATGATGCCAAATGGCTTTTGCTGTACTTTTGTCTGTGCCGGCATATTTCTTTAAATCTGCATTACTGCAAATCCTATCTATTCTTTGCCTCATTTTTTCTTTATTCAGTCTATACCTGTCTGGGTCATTCGACAGAGGACGTGTCGCCTCTTCATAAACATCCTTGCGGATTTTCCGATAAACCTTCAACAACTCACATACATCACTTTCATGCATTGAGACCACCCCCTCTCTATGACCTAACAATTAATATACCCATCGGGTTGTTTCCGATAATTTGTTATCAACCTACACTATTCGTTCAATAATGAAAAGGGAAAATATTCTTAAAAATCTAGCTTAAATATACTTTCTCCATCGGGTATTTTGTGGTAATAAAGACCAAAAGCCCGGCGGGTAAAACATGGCAAAACTGTCAAATGAAAAGAAAAACGACGTTCTCCCGGAGTTTCAGGCCTTTCTTTTGGATAAGAAATTGGCCCCGGAAAAAAATGTCTTTTTTTACGCTTTATGGGTAAGCAAATTTTTAAATTATGCCAACAAGAAACAAATCCCACCCGATCAATATCAGGAAACCGCCGTCATCGAATTTATCGAAACCATGAAATCAAATCCCGGCATGTCCGATTGGCAAATCCGTCAGGCCGGTGACGCAATCCGTTTATATTATTTTCATTATCGCGGCTTCAAACCTGGCAATTTACCGGCGGGGGAATCCGCTGACTTTGCGCCGGAGCTGCTAACAGAAGCAAAACGGCTGATTCGTCTGAAACACTATTCCTACAGCACGGAAAGGACGTATTTGCAATGGATTAAAAGATTTTTGGATTATACAAGCAAAACCACAAAGCGAGAAACCGCCTCAGCGCTGGAAGCGGCTGACTGCAATAATTTTCTTAGTCATCTGGCGTTGAAAGAAAAAGTGTCTGCTTCCACGCAGAATCAGGCGTTCAATTCTATTCTTTTTCTTTTTCATAATGTGCTTTGCAAAGATTTGAATGATCTTAAAGAAACTGTCCGTGCAAAGCGTGGGCAGAAACTGCCTGTTGTATTTTCGATGGACGAAGTCAAACGGTTGCTGGCCTGTTTGAACGGCAGGGATTTGCTCATTGCCGGGCTGATCTATGGTTCGGGACTGCGGCTGATGGAGCTTGCCCGCCTGCGGGTGAAGGATGTCGATATGGATTTGAATACGCTAACTGTTCGCAGCGGCAAAGGTGATAAGGATAGAACCACCATTCTGCCGTCAACGGTCAAGGATCAGTTAAAGAATCATTTAAGCGCAGTAAAAAAGTTGCATGAAAATGATCATGCCGTTGGATATGGAGAAGTTCATCTTCCCGACGCTCTCGGCAGAAAATATCCCAACGCCGGCAAGGAATGGGCATGGCAGTATGTTTTTCCGGCCAACAATCTCTCGGTTGATCCACGTTCCGGGAAAGTGCGCCGTCATCATATCGGCGACTCCGCTGTCCAGGAGATGATAAAAAAAGCAATCAAAAAAGCCCATATTCCAAAACATGGATCGGTGCATACGTTGCGTCACAGTTTTGCGACGCATTTGCTGATGAACGGCGTGAATATCCGTGAAGTTCAGGAACTTTTGGGGCATAAGAATGTCGAAACGACGATGATTTATACTCATGTGCTGCGCGATATGTCCAACGCGCCGAAAAGCCCGCTGGATGCTCTGCTGGCAGACAAAAACTCCAGAAAATCAAAAGAGGAATGAAGCAAGAGACAACGCTCTGCAATAAAGAGAGCCCCGTAGGAATGATGGTTATTAAGTTCGGATTGAAAGGTTGGACGCCCATGAACAATACCGAACGCTCGCTTACAGGAAGGAGATAATACCACCTGTTGACAAAATAATCACTATGAAAAAATAGCACCTTTCGTTCCGCTCGTTCCGCATTCAATTTCTTGTCATAACCAGCCTATGTGAAGATTTGTAATTCCAGTCATTGCCCAGACAAAATCAGCCGCAGGAAGATGGGATAAAAAATATAACAGTAGGGTTAGAGTTGGGAGAAGCCAAGGCCGCCCCCATCCATGCTCATCAAGCCACCCCACCCCCCCCTGAGGCCTCCGGGATGTCAAAAAGGAGGTACGGGGTAGGAGATAATCAACGTGATGGATGCCGCTGAGTGAGAGTTAATAGGGCAAGGAGCGATTATCTGATTGAGTTCGGGTGGAAGTGGTCGGGTGACTGTTGTATCTCTGGAAGGACATAACGAACTTCCTGGGAAGCAAGGTTCGGGGTGTTTGTGATAAGGGTGGATGATCGAGACGGATTAGACTTCTGAGCAATAAATTGTGGTGAAGGGAGACGGTTTATCATGGGTGGGAGTGACCGGATTTATGGCCTGGAAATGGTCATAGGATTTCCAAAAGTGGGAAGGGAGTGGGGAGAGAAGCACCCGGCAAAGAAAAAGGGCTACGGAGATGATCCGTAACCCCTTGATTTTCTGGTGGGCCTTGGGAGACTCGAACTCCCGACCAATTGATTAAGAGTCAACTGCTCTACCAACTGAGCTAAAGGCCCGAAAATTACTTAAAAGAACGAATGTCTTTATGTCTGGCGCGCCTGGTACGACTCGAACGTACGACCAACAGATTCGAAGTCTGCGACTCTATCCAACTGAGCTACAGGCGCTTGGTCATGCAATCAATGGGGTGAGTGAAGGGATTTGAACCCTCGACCTCCGGGGCCACAACCCGGCACTCTGACCAGCTGAGCTACACCCACCGTATTCACTGGTACGCCTGGAGGGATTCGAACTCTCGACCCACGGATTAGAAGTCCGTTGCTCTATCCAGCTGAGCTACAGGCGCTTGGTTATGTTAAAGAGGGAGCTCAATATCCTTTTTAAAATCTTTTGTCAAGAGCCAATAATCTCTTTTTTGAAATTCAGTCAGCGCACATATCCGGCAATCCCGTCATACCGATAACCCTTTTTATTGTACCCCTCGCTCCGGGAATCGGTCGTGAAAAAATAATGTCCCGTTGACGAATGACGCCAACGGTGCAACGGACGGGTGTTGGGCAGGCGGATAGTGGCAATGTTGCCGATGGCGCCTTCCAAAACATATTCCCCGGTCAGTTTGCCCCCACCGTTCGCTTCATAGGAGTAAAAATGACTTTTCCCGCGGGAATTGTACCAGCGATAAAACTCTGTCGTTCCTGGAGTCCCCGGACTGAAAAGACGGAAAGCAATGCCGTCCTTCTGATAGTTGCGCAGCGAAACCATCCTTGCTTCACCTTGGGGATTGGTTGTGAAAAGAAGATCATCTCCATGGCGGTAGCGATATACGTCCAGAATTTTTACCCCGGCCTCGATGGCCACCTCGGCGTAGACCTCGATCATCCCCCGGCCGCCGTTGGATTCTACAGGGAAATAGTGGCTGTGGATCCCCGGCTTCAGATTCGTCGTATCCACGGCAATGTGCAAATAATCGATTTCGCGCGTCGTCACGCCCACGGCCGGAAAGACTTTGACCCACCTTCCCTGGCCTCTGGCATTCTCTTTCCCCAAAATCTTGACGCCTTCAATGGTGACTCGCCCTTGTTGACTTACCAGGGTCAGAATGTGTGAACCTAAAGGATATGATTCCGGCAGCCGGTATTCGGCAGGGGCGGTTTGGTCACTGTAGGTCTTAACAGTGCCGGCATGTCGGTTGTCGAGGTATATGTCCATGGTCCGCCCCATGGGCGACGTCCAGAAATAAACGATGATCCCGGTTCCGGAAAAATTATACTTAAGGGTCGCCTTTTCATGTGCTTCAGGATAACCTTCCACCTCGGTCCAGTTTCCCTTGAGTTCGATAATACCCCCTTTCGCCGTCCCGGGGGGGCGATAGACTCCCTTCCCGACTGTTTCCGGACGAAAAAAGGAATGATATTGACCTGCTAACGCCGCCTTTTCCGCTGGTGGCAAGGAAAATGTTCTGTCCTCTACTTTCCAACTCAGGGGCTGTCTTCCCGTGTTCGTAATTTCAATTTTGCCCATGGCCTGTTGCCCCGGCTCCAAGACGCCGAAATCGATCCTTTGGGGATGAATGGAGATTATCGGTTCGACCGGATATTCCCGGACATGAAAAGACAGGGTAATGACCTTCATCTCACCAGCGACGTTGAAGAAAATCTTTTCCTGATAGGGACCGGCGGCAAGACGTCTTTGGTAAACCGCCTGTTGACCATCGAATTCGATATGAAGCTGCACATTGTAGAGGTGATGATGTTGTTCGTTTTCTCCCGCTGTCAGCAAAGAAGTCTTCATGAAAAGATTGATCTTCACGGGGTGACGGCGGGAGATTTGTCCTGTCAAGGGATGATCGGACTTACAGATCCAACCTTCCGGCAAAGTGACCGACCAGTCCTTCTTTTCCGCATCGGCAAAGGTCATGACCGCCTGTCCTTTTTTCAATTTGGCGGCACCGATCTCGCCAAAATCAATGGTGTCGGGGTGCAGCAGCACCTCCGCTCCTCTCACCGGCGCCGCTGAATACATGGCCACAATAAGCGTGAGGATCACTATGGCTGGCCAACTCGATTTTCCCATCATTTCCTTTTCGTTTCCTTTTCCCGGCCAAAAGCGTTCGATGCCGTTCATTTATCGGAAATGTATCGCAAAGACAACGAATATTTGCCGAGATCTCCTTTCCGATCACAAATTGAAGATGAAATTATCCTTGATTTTTCGTCTTCGCAAAATACCTTGACAGCTCTGAAAGATGAGATATATCGTGCAGCGGTTTTTTCCCGCCGGACAGCATTCCTGCGACCGATGCCCCATTGATTATCCGGTGCGACAACCCATTATTCCGAGAAGACGCAAATTCAGGAAGGCAGAACCTACAAACCTTGAACATTTCACAACAATCCGAAAACCTTAAATACTGGTTGGCCCTGAAATACGTTGCCGGGCTGGGTAACATCGGCGTACGAAATCTCCTCCAAAGTTTCGGCACCCCGGATAGAATCTTCCGGGCACCGCTACATATGCTGGAGGCCGTACCCGGCATCGGTACCAAGACAGCGGTAAACATCAAAGATTTTAACGACTGGAAACGGGTGGAAGCAGAGTTGAGCCGAGCGGCCCAACAGCAGATAACCATCATGACCTGTCAGGACAGTCGGTTTCCGAAACGACTGCTCTTTATCTACGACAGTCCGTTTCTCCTCTATGTACGTGGGGAACTGCGGGCGGAAGACATCAACATCGCTGTTGTCGGTTCACGAACCGCAAGCGCTTATGGGAAATTCACCACCGAACGTCTTTCCAGGGAACTCGCCCTGAACGGCGTCACCGTGGTCAGCGGCATGGCCAGAGGAATCGACACGGCCGCCCATCGGGGCGCCCTGGCAGTGAAGGGAAGGACCATCGCCGTCCTGGGATCGGGAATCGATGTTATCTATCCCCCTGAAAATGAAGTGTTGGCACAGGAAATAGCCCTATGCGGAGCGGTGATCTCGGAGTTCTCCCTGGGGACGCCCCCCAACGCCCCGAATTTCCCCGCCCGGAATCGTATTATCAGCGGGATGTCTTTAGGAGTGGTGGTCGTCGAAGCCACCGAAAAGAGCGGCTCCCTTATTACCGCCAGGATTGCCCTCGAACAGGGACGGGAGGTCTTTGCCGTCCCCGGAAGTATCGATGCCGCAGGTTCCCGGGGAACGAACCGCCTGATCAAGGAAGGGGCGAAACTCATTGAAAACGTAAATGACATCCTCGATGAAATCCGGCCCCAGGTCTTCAGGGCGGCGTTTCAGGAAGACACACCCCTCGCTCCCTCCGCCACCCCGCCGTCCCCCCTGGTGCCACCAATAAAAGAAGCTTCGCAAAAGAAAGCACCGCACCTTTCCGTCCTCGGAGGTAAAGAAGAAACTCTTATCCAAAATCTGTCCTCCCGGCCCCGCACTGTTGACGAACTGATCGCCGCCACGGGCCTCACCGCTTCCGATGTCCTGTCTGCCCTGTTGCAGCTCGAGCTTCGGGGAGTGATCCGGCAGTTGCCGGGCAATAAATATATTCTTCAGGAGTAAAGGCATGTCTTCTTCATTAGTCATTGTAGAATCCCCAACCAAGGTGAAAACTATCAAGAAATTTCTGGGTCCTGATTTTGACGTGCGGGCGACGATGGGTCATGTCAAGGACTTGCCCAAGAGCGCCCTCGGAATCGATCTGGAAAACGATTTTACCCCGAGCTACCGGGTAATCGAAAGCAAGAAAAAGTTGATCGCCGAAATCAAGAAAGCGGCGCAAAAGGCGGAGCATATCTATCTCGCCCCCGACCCGGATCGTGAAGGAGAGGCCATCGCCTGGCATATAGCAGAAGAGATAGGCGGCAAAAACAAGCATTTCCATCGCACACTCTTCAACGATCTGACAAGAAAAACCGTCCTGGAAGCAATAGACAATCCCCTTGTTCTGGATCGTCAGAAATTCGAGGCCCAGCAGACCCGCCGGATTCTCGATCGTCTCGTGGGTTACAAGATCAGCCCTTTGCTCTGGGAAAAGGTCAAACGCGGCCTGAGCGCGGGGCGGGTCCAATCCGTTGCGGTCAGATTGATCTGTGATCGGGAAAAGGAAATAAGCGCCTTCGTTTCCGAAGAATACTGGAATATTACAGCCACCCTGGCCTCCCGGACCCCCCCTCCCTTCGACGCCCGACTTATCCGGATCGAGGCCAAGAAGGCAAAGGTTACAAGCGGTGAGGAGGCGGCCCGTCTGGTGGATGAACTGGGGCAGCAGGATTTTGTCGTCGGCAAAGTGGACAGGAAAGAGGTAAAGCGCAACCCTCTGCCACCGTTCACGACGAGCAAGCTCCAGCAGGAGGCCTCCCGGTGGCTTCGTTTCTCCGCGAAAAAGACCATGAATGTGGCGCAGCAACTATACGAGGGCGTCGAGCTCGGCCCGGAAGGTTCAGTGGGACTCATTACCTATATGCGCACCGATTCGGTACGGATCTCCGACGAGGCGATCCAGGAGGTCAGGAACTACATCCGGAATTCCTACAACCCGGAATTCCTCCCGACAAAACCTCGCGCTTTTAAAAACAACGCCCAGGCCCAGGACGCCCATGAAGCCATCCGCCCTTCCTCGCTCCAGTACCGACCCGGGGAAATCAAACATTACCTGACCCCTGATCAGTACAAACTCTATCTTTTGATCTGGAACCGTTTTGTCGCCAGCCAGATGTCGTCGGCCCGTTACGATCAGACGGTGATAGACATCAACGCGGGGCGATTTGAACTGCGCGCCCAGGGCTCCATAATGAAATTCGCCGGTTACACGGAGGTGTACCGGGAAGGCAAGGACGACAACGGCGGCGACGCGGACAACGAAACGGGCAAGATCCTTCCCGACGTGTCCGTAGGAGAGATCCTGAAGCTCGAGGCACTTGTCCCGGAGCAAAAATTCACCCAGCCCCCGCCCAGGTTTTCCGAGGCCACCCTGGTTCGGGAACTGGAAGAAAAGGGGATCGGTCGGCCCAGCACCTATGCCGCCATATTAGCCACAATTCAGGACCGGGAGTACGTGCTTCTCGAGAAAGGAAGGTTTCAGCCCACCGAGCTGGGGATGCTGGTCAACGACCTGCTGGTCGAAAACTTCCCCAAGATCCTCGATGTCTCCTTCACCGCCTCTCTCGAGGACCGCCTTGATCTGATCGAGGCGGGTAAAAACGAACGTATCGAGATCCTTAAAGAATTCTACGCCGAGTTCTCGAAAGAGCTGCAGGCGGCGGGCAGCATGAAGAGTCTGAAAGGTAAGGGTATTCCCACGGATATGGTCTGCGAAAAATGCGGCAGCCCCATGGCTATCAAGTGGGGGAGAAACGGCCGTTTCATCGCCTGCACCAATTATCCGGATTGCCGGAACACCATGAACATACCCGAGACCGGTAGCGGCAATGACGTAAAGAACGGAAACGGCACTCCGGAACTCGTCTGCGAAAAGTGCGGGAAACCCATGGTCCTCAAACAGGGGAGGTTTGGAAAATTCATGGCCTGCTCCGGTTATCCGGATTGTAAAACAACGGTCAAGATCACGTCCGCGGGAGGCGAACCGGTGGTTCCCAAAGAAGAGATCCTGACCGACAAACTTTGCGAGCAATGCGGCAAACCCCTGGCCGTCAAGGACGGGCGGTACGGAAAATTTCTTGGCTGTACCGGCTATCCCGCCTGCAAGGTCATCCATCCCCTCCACCTGGGCATTCCCTGCCCGGAAGACGGATGCACCGGATTTCTTTCGGAAAGGCGCTCCAAAACGGGACGGACCTTTTTCGGCTGCACCCGCTATCCGGATTGCAAATTCGTCACCTGGTACCGCCCCCTGCCCGAGCCCTGCCCCAAGTGCGGTGCCTCCTTCCTTGTGGAAAAAAGAAGCAAATCCGGGAATTTCAAGCAATGCCTCCGCAAGGATTGCCGTTATAAAATAGATATGGGCGATCATGCCGCCTAAACAAGAGGCAGTAATCATCGGCGGCGGTCTGGCGGGTTGCGAAGCGGCCTGGCAACTACTTCGCCGCGGCTGCCGGGTGACCATGTACGAAATGAAGCCGGGTCGTTATTCTCCGGCCCATACCTCACCCCTGTTGGCGGAGCTGGTCTGCAGCAACTCGCTGCGATCCGCTGATCCCACCAGCGCCGCCGGGATGTTAAAAGAGGAAATGCGATCCTTGAATTCGCTCTTCATGGCCGCCGCCGAGGCAACCTCCGTACCGGCAGGCAGGTCCCTCGCCGTGGACCGGCGGCGTTTCTCCCAATATATTCAGGAACGTCTGTCGGGCTTCGCCGGACAATTTCAACTTCTTCACCGCGAGATCAGGGAAATTATCCAGGACAAACCCGTAATTATCGCCACCGGTCCTCTGACCTCGGATGCCCTGGCGGCGGAGATACAACGGCTTACCGGCGCCGGGCATCTCTATTTTTACGATGCCATCGCCCCGATAATCATCACCGATTCCATCGATCTCACCCAGACCTTTTGGGCCTCCCGCTATGATCATCCCCAGGGGGAGGCGAACGGTGATTACCTCAATTGCCCGCTCGACGAAACCGCCTACAACGACTTTCGAGAGGCGATCCTCAGCGCCGCCAAGGTCCCCCTCCGGGATTTCGAAAATCCCCAGTACTTTGAAGGCTGCCTACCGGTAGAAATCCTCGCCGAACGTGGGCCCCGGACCCTTCTCTTCGGTCCCATGAAACCCGTCGGCCTGACGGACCCCCGCACGGGCCGACAGCCCTACGCCGTTATTCAGTTGCGCAAGGAAAATCGAGCCGGGACGCTGCTCAATATGGTAGGTTTCCAAACCAAGATGACCTGGCCGGAACAGCAGCGGGTCTTCCGGATGATTCCCGGCCTCTCCGGAGCGGAGTTCGCCCGTTATGGAAGCATTCACCGGAACACCTTCCTTAATGCCCCCGTCCTCCTCACCGAGCGGCTCCAGCTCCGTTCCCGACCTCAGCTTTTATTTGCCGGACAGTTGACAGGCGTGGAAGGCTATGTGGAATCTGCCGCCATGGGGCTCTATGCCGGCCTCAGTCTCTGGTTTTTTCTCAACGGCCGGGATTTGTCGCCTCCGCCGGACACCACCGCCATGGGCGCACTGATCAGCTATCTCACCACCGGCGGCAAAGGGACATTCCAACCCATGAACGTCAATCATGGCATCCTGCGGCCACTGACGGTGCGGTTGAAGAAAAGTGCCCGGGGTATGGAGTATGCCCGCCGCTCCCGGGCCGATCTTTTGGCATGGAAAATTGCCCACGGCATAGAAGATCGGACCGGCAGCCCGTCATGACCGGCGCGGTCGCTTAACGGCCCTTGAAATTGGCCGGTCGGCGCTCGATTAAAGACATGACCCCCTCGGCGGCGTCTTCGGTCTTCATGATCTTAAGAAGTCTCGGCATGATCTCCCGAACCCCGGCCGCAAAGCCTTCATTGGCCGCCGTCTTTGCCAGGGCAAGGGTCGCCTGTACCGCCAGAGGGGCCTGGGCGGCAATCTTTTCGGCAATTTCCAGGGCCTTGGCAAACTGCTGTCCCGGTTCGGTTATCTCCTGAACCAGACCGAAACGATAGGCGTCATTGACGTCGAACTCGTCACCCGTCAAAAGATAGCGCATGGCGTTCCCCCAACCGGCGGTTCTGGCCAGGCGGATGGTTCCCCCGCCAAAGGGAAAAATCCCCCGTTTTACTTCCAGTTGGGCAAAGCGGGTATCGGTAGCGGCAACCACGATGTCGGCGGCCAGGGAAAGTTCGGTCCCCAGGGTGTAGCAGCGCCCCTGAACAGCGATTACCAAAGGTTTGGAAAGCATTCGCCCATGCACCGCCCAGGGGTCTATGTCCCCTTCGGGGATGAAGAGTTCACCCTTGGCGACATGAGGAGCCACATCGCCCAGATCTAGACCGGCTGTAAAATGGCTGCCGTCGGCATACAAGACGGCACACCGCATATTCTGGTCTTTTTCATACTCCCCGAAGGCCCGGGACAGATCCATAAGCATCTCCCAGGTGAAGGCGTTCATCTTGGTCGCCCGGTGGACGCCGATCAAAAATACATGTCCCTTAACTTCACGGCTAATGGTTCCCTCTTTGATTTCCGTCATGTTGGCTGCTCCTTCAAAATGGTGGTCTAATTATCATTAAGTTTTAAATTATTGCCCTCCGTTTGAAACACATGGACAATCGCCGCGACTGCCTAATTACCGAGGCCGCAATCTAAACATGAGTCATTCAGATTTGCAAGCCAAGAAATAGAAACCGCATGACAACCATCGCGAAGTCCCGGAAGAAAACGGTTTGCTTGTCCCGGAGCGTCTCAGGCCAACAGAGAAGGATCCCTTGATCCCGGCCAATGTTCCGGGAGCTGTGGCATGTCTTTTGTTCTGCTTTTGATTTTAATGTTGGCAAATCGTTCAAAATTACGCTAAAAGACAGCCGATCATGGCATTACAAATAACCAAGTTTTTAAATGATAAACGACCAACAGGAATTTCAAGGAGCAACTTTATGGGAAAACGAACATGGATTATCGGCGGGGTCATCATCACCATCGCCCTGTTTGCGGCGGTCTTTGTCCTGGAGCTCGATGCCTATGCCCGGGTAGGCGGAGGCCGCTCCATGGGCAGTCGGGGGTCTCGATCCTCTTTCAGCACCTCAAAACCTTATTCCAGCCAACCGGCAAGTCCCTCCCGTAATTTGGGCAGTCCCGCGCCGGCAACACCGCAGACCCCCCGCAGCGGCGGTTTCCTGCGCACCCTGGGAGCAGGAATGGCCGGCGGGCTTTTAGGGGGGCTGCTTTTCAGCAGCCTCGGGTTTGGGCACGGCGGCGGTTTCGGCGGCGGCATCGGTCTTTTCGACATCATCCTCATCGGCGGAATCTTGTATGGAATATACTGGTACCTGAAACGACGAAAGCAGAAAGAGGCCATAGCCACTTCCCCGGTGTCATTTTATCAAGCCGCCGGTCCCCAGTCGGTCCCTGTGCCAGGTTTCGGCGGTACGGCCGGGACGACCCCCGATGAGGACTACATTCGGGACCGCCAGCAAGGAATCGGTCACATCAAGCAGATGGATCCGCAATTCAATGCCGACGATTTTCAAAACCTCTGCATGGACATCTTCTTCAAGATCCAGGGTGCCTGGGCCAATCGGGACATGGCGGCGGCGCGGAATTTACTTACGGACGAAATGTTCCAGACCCTCCAGGGGGAAGCGGAAAGAATGAGAAAAGAAGGCAAGTTCAACAAACTGGAAAACATCGCCGTCCGAAGTGTGGCCATCTCCGAAGCCTGGCAGGAAGAGGGTAAAGATTACATCACCGTGCACTTCCTCGCCAGTCTTCTGGATTATACCGTCGCGGAAAACGGCGACCTCCTGGCGGGAAGCAGGACTGAACCTGTAAAATTCGAGGAATACTGGACTTTCGTCCGTCCGGTGGGCAACAACCCCTGGCGGTTGTCCGCGATCGACCAGGCATGAACCGGCCGGCGGCGGTTCATGAAATCCACCTTCACCCTTGCGGGGGGAAAGGGGTGACTGATGAGGACGGCTAGTTGAAGAAAAAGAGAGACCGCATCGCCATCATCGGGCTGGGCAAGGTGGGAACGGCCATGGGATACCTGCTGAAGAAGGGCGGTTATCCCATTGTCTCCATCGCCGACCGGGATCCGGACGCCCTGATGCGGGCGCATCACTTCACCGGGGGGGATATCTGCCCGACCGTTTCCCAAGCACCACAAATGGCCGATGCGATCCTCATCACCACCAATGACGACGCCATCTTCGCCGCCTGCAGGGAGATCGCAGGCGCCCTCCGCCCCGGTCAGAAGGTGATCCATTGCAGCGGTGCCGGTTCCCTGGAGCTGCTTTCCCCGGCGCAGGACGCCGGGGCCTTCGTCGCCAGCATTCATCCGATCCAATCCTTTGCCGACGTGGAAGGCGCCATTGCGAATATCCCCGGCAGCACTTTCGGCATCACCGCCGACGGGGAAATCCGGGACTGGTCCGTAAATTTCGTCCTGGATCTGGAAGGGGTGCCCTTTTTCGTTCCGGACCGCGACAAGCCCCTCTATCATGCCGCCGCCTGCATCGCCTCGAATTATCTGACCACCCTCCTCTACATGGTGGAAGAAATATACCTGAGTCTCGGACTGAACCGGGAGGAGGCCATTCGCGCCTTCTGGCCTTTGGTCCGGGGAACGTTGAAGAACATCGAGTCCCGGGGATCCGTCCAGGCATTGACGGGACCCATAGCCCGGGGAGATATCGGGACGGTGGAAAAGCATCTGCTCGCTTTTCAGGAAAAACTGCCTGAATTTCTCCACGCCTATCAGGCCCTCGGCATGGTCACCACGGAACTGGGGCTCAAAAAGCGAAGTTTGACGGACGAAAAGGCAGACATGATCAAAAAACGGCTTAAAGGAGGAAAATCATGAGCACACAGGTACAGATTACCAGGGTGACTACGGCCAAAATCCGGGACATGAAGAAAAAGGGAGAAAAGATCACCATGCTGACCGCCTACGATTACCCCACGGCGGCGGCAATGGATTCCGTGGGGGTGGACATCTTTCTTGTAGGCGACTCCCTGGGCATGGTCGTACTGGGCTACGACAGCACCCTCCCCGTCACCATGGAGGACATGCTCCATCACACCAAGGCGGTAAGCCGGGGCACCCAGCGGGCCATGGTCATCGGCGACATGCCCTTTATGTCTTATCAGGCATCCGTCGCGGAAGCGGTCCGCAATGCCGGTCGTTTCCTCCAGGAAGCGGGGGCCCAGGCCGTGAAACTGGAAGGGGGGCGGGAAGTGGCGGAGGTCACCAGCCGCATCGCCGCCGCCGGCATCCCCGTTATGGCCCATATCGGTCTGACCCCCCAGTCGGTGCACCAGTTGGGAGGCTACAAGGTCCAGGGCAAGGGCGACAAGGCGGCGCAGCGTCTCCTGGAAGATGCCAGGATCCTGGAAGAGGCCGGGGCGTTTTCCATCGTTCTCGAGTGCGTACCCAAAGGGTTGGCCCGGGAGATCACCGCCGCGCTGGAGATCCCCACCATCGGTATCGGCGCCGGGGTGGAATGTGACGGCCAGGTCCTGGTCGTTCACGACATGCTGGGGCTTTTCGAACGGTTCACTCCGAAATTCGTCAAGAGATACGCCAACATCAACATTCAGATCCAGAAGGCGGTAAAAAGATACTGCGACGAAGTCCGCAGCGGCACCTTCCCCGATGACGCCCACTCGTTTCTTTGATACGCCGGCGTGAGATCACCTTCGGTTGTGGTCTGATTTCACTCGCATATGCGTGCATATGTTATTGATCTACAACGGTTTATAATTACAAGGCCGCTGCGGATGCGGCGGGGCTAGCCCCGCCGTTTTCATCCTGCTTTGTGACGGCAGGCCGTCATGTGCTTTCACTCGACAGGTAACTGCCTGTCGGAGCGGGTTTTCAAGGGAAGGTGCCGTAGGTATTATTTTCTGGCCATTTCCACCGCGATCTGTTTGGCCCTGTTGAAGGCCGGGGTGTTCACGGTTCCTTTCTTCTCCGGAGATTTCTCGGCCAGCTCTTGCATCTGCCGTACCCTCTCTTCGCTGGGGGGATGGGTACTCAAGGCGTCGGAAAGACTTTTGGTAATAGCGCCGCTATCTTTGGCGGCGCTTTTTTCCATCACAAGGAGTTTTTCATAGAATTTACCCACCTGGTTCTTGTCGTAACCGGCCCCGACGGCATACTTGAACCCGAGTCGGTCCGCCTCCATCTCATCCTCCCGGGAGTTAACCAGAAAGGTGTATTTCTGCGCAAGCATGCCGCCGCCGGCGCCAACCGCTCCGCCCAACAGCGCCGCTTTGGCGTGACAGGCGGTATCATCGGGACCGCAAATCATCCTCCCCAGACCATAACCGACGGCGGCGCCCAGAACCGCCCCGCCGGTAGCGTAAAGCCATGTTTTCTTTCCTTCTTTTTCCATGACATACATTCGCTCCGCCGAATGGCGGGCGACGACATGGCCGACTTCATGGGATATTACCCCCGCAAGCTCCGCCTCGTTGGCGGCCGTGGCGAGAAGCGGCGCGGTGACGAATATCTTACCCGCCGGCATGGCAAAGGCGTTGATGTCAACGACATCGACGACTGTGAAATCATAATGATAGGGATTGCCTTCCAGGTTGTTCGCCCGGACGATTTTCATCCCCAGCTCGGAGACGTATTTCTGCAGCTCTTTATTTTTCGCCGGTGGGTAGTCCTTCAGCATTTTCGTTAAAGCTTCTTCGGTCAGACGCTGTTCATCCTGAACGGTCATGCCCGTTTCCTGCCCCACGTTGCTGCCTTCACGATAACGTGAACTATGGGTGGGGGCGCAGGAGATAGTCGCCGCCAACAGCAAGATCATCATGGAAACGATCGTCCTCTTCATTTCTAAATAACCTCTCAGATAAATTTAACAGATACGTTCTTCTAACCTTGACGGACGGGGAGGCGAGTCATGACGGCGCCAGCCTGTCCGACCCCTCGCGACCATTCCGGTCGGCACCAGGGGTTGTCCGTCTATCTCCCCCGATCGCCCCTCATTTCCCTGCCGACGGCGCCGGCGGCAATTCAGAGATTCACCGGCAACCCCTTCTCCCGGAGATATTCCTTGACCTGACGGATGCGGAAGGTCCGGAAGTGAAAGACCGACGCCGCCAGGAGGATCGAGGCGCCACCCCGGACCACGGCGTCGTAAAAGTGTTCCAGCTTACCCGCCCCGCCGGAGGCCACGACAGGGACACTCACCACATCGGCGATCGCCCGGGTGAATTCCAGGTCGTAGCCCGTCAGCGCCCCGTCGCCGTCCATGCTCGTAGGAAGGATCACCCCGGCGCCCAGATCCTGGCATTGGCGGGCCCAGGCAATGGCGTCTTTACCCACGGGTTTCGTACCCCCCGCCACGACCAGCTCGAATCCCGACGGCATGGCCGGGTTGCGCCGGGCGTCGATGGCCACGGTGATCCGCTTCGCTCCGAAACGCTGCACCGCGGCGCGGACCAGCTCGGGATCCTTGACGGCGGCGCTGTTCATGGAGGCCTTGCTCGCCCCGGCACCCAGGACCAGCTCGATATCCTCCAGGGAGTTGATGCCCCCGCCCACCGTCAGGGGGATGGTGATCACAGCGGCCACGCTCTGCACCCAGGCGAGGCGGGTTTTGCGGTTTTCCAGGGTGGCGGCGATATCCAGCATGGCCAGCTCGTCGGCCCCCTCCTTTTCGTAAAAGGCGGCGTTTTCCACCGGATCGCCGGCATCGCGGATATCGACGAAATGCACCCCCTTGACGACGCGGCCCTCCTTCATGTCCAGACAGGGCATAATCTTGATCGGTTCCATGGGCTTTCATCCTTCCTGAGATTTTTTGTTCCCGCCATAACAGATTTATGCGGGGCTTTCAATGACCTGTCTGCACGGGAAAACCGGCCGGCCGACAAACCTCCGAGCCCGGGACGGGCATAATACAACATGACCGCAATCGGCTACTTGCCTACTTTTACTACCAAAACGCAATTTTCCCGCTCCGTGGTGCGCCACGGGGCATGAATGTTTTTAATGCCGCCCCCATGGCGTTACCGACCCGCGAAGCGAATGCTTGCCGCCCGGCCCCCGTTCACTTTTCCGCCACAACCCGTTTCAGCGGCTTGACCATCTCCTTTTCCAGCACCTTGAGAAATTTTCTCCGGAAGGCGGGGATCTTCGTCATAAAGACCATCAGGAAATTCAAGCGCCGGGTCTTGAAATCCTTCTGGGGGAAATCATAGTAGCCGTGCTTCTTGTAATAGCGATGATCCGCCTGGAAGACAAACCGCAGCCCCCCCCCAGACCTCGTCCCGGAAGATCTTCATGCCGCCGACACCCAGATAGTCCGGCGGCTGGGTATAGCCCTGCCCTGCCAGGCGGACGGTCCGCCGGGCCAGTTCCCGGAGCAGGGCATCCAGGTGTGCTGAATCGCCCCCCTCGTCGGTGACGATCCCGGCCAGGTTGGCCTGCTGGAACTGGGCATAGGCCGACAGGATCTCCGTGAGGTTGAGCAACTGCCCCAGTGGTCCGGAGATCAAAAAGGCGATTTGCTTGCCCGTGAGGGTCGGGGTGTGGGTGTTGAAGAAGGAACGGTCAAAAAACTGCTTCCATCGCGACGAAAGGTAACGGTCCCGGATCTCCCCGGCGAAGACGATAATATCCGCGCCCTTCACCTTTTCGTTGTAAAAATCTATGTACCCGTCCTTGCCCTGATACCGGCAGGTATTGTCAAGCCCGCACCGGCAACAACCCAGACAGCCGCCCTTGATATCGACGCCTGTGAGGGCGACCGTCTCCACCGGGTGGGCAAAGTTGCCGGCAAAGGTCTGCACCATTTGCCAAAGATTTGATTCGCTTTGTATTTCATCGACCAGAATCAGCATCTTCTTCCCCCCCGAGGTCAGGTCGGGGTACGGCGCCGCGGGCCGGTAAATGAAATCCCCTGACCGCAGGGGCGGGAATTGCGTCGCCGCAGGGGCCCCGGACGCCGCCGTCTGCAGGAAATTGTCCCCGCAGACCAGGAAACGGGCCCGCTCCCTGCTCCGGACCAGGTCGTACATCTCCGCGGAATAGCGGCCGAAATACTTCATCCGGAGATCGTCACAGATCCCCTGGATGTAATTGTGAGCCGTATGATCGAAGAAGTGCACGGAAGTGGAAAGGGAAAGGGCGTACTTGTCCCGGAAGGCGTCTTCCCGGCCCCGGGCGAAGATCAGCTCGATGAAACGCTTGTACTGGGAACACACCAGACAATAGTAAAGGGGAAACGACCAGATAACCGCCTGGGAGGCGGCGACGCTTTCCATGATCGCCGCAAATGCCCCCGGGTCGCGCTCCAGCTTCCGGATCTGCTGGGCCGCGTGAAAAACCTGGAACTCGTGTTCCGGATGGACCTTCTGGAGATAGCGAACGTACTGGAGGGTAACACTGTCCTCCCCCTTGGGGCTGCCGCTCAATACCGCGATTTTCAATTTCATCGTCCTCCCTGTTCGTCATTAAGTCTCTCTCGCCGCGCATGTGTTGGGCACCTCACGGTCAACATCACCCGGGGAGATTACTTTCCCGATAAAGGACGCCATGGCGGCCAAGACCGTCTCCCGGGCCTGCGTATGGGGGATATGGCCGCAACGGGGGACAAGGAACCCCTCCGCCGGCCCGGCGGTCTGCGCGACGATCGCCTTCACCTGGGCCGGGGTACCGTAGGGATCGTCTTCACCCTGAATGGCCAGCACCGGACATCCCACCCGGGGCAGCAGCGCCTCGATGTTCCAGTCGCGAAAGGAAGGTCCCAGCCAGGTCTCCGACCATCTGCGAAAGACCAGATCGGTCTTGTCGCCGTGATACCGGGCCAGTCGTGCCTTGAGATCCGTAGTCGCGTAGGCGGTGACGGCGTCGCGGATCCCCGCCAGGGTAACGTCCTCGACGAACACATGGGCGGCCTCGGTAATTATCCCCGCCGTCCGCTCCGGATATGCCCCCCCGAAGATCAGGGCGATGGTCCCCCCATCGCTGTGGCCGATGAAAACGGCCCTTGCGATCCCGAAATGATCCAGCACCCGGGGCAGAAATGTCAGGGCCTCCCGATGCAGGTAGTCACGGTTGCCCTGCTCCCGGCAGACCTCGGCGCCGCCATAACCCCAGCGGTCGTAAACGAGGCCCGGCAGACCCGTTTTTTCGCAGAGCGTCACCGGAAAATCACGCCATTGACCGATGCTGCCTAGACCCTCGTGGAGAAAGACCAGCCACGGAAAATCCCGTGCCCTCCCGGTCGCGGCCCCTTCTTCCCGTAGGACGCTCTTTTCACCCCCGGGGGATTCCCCGCCGCCGTCGTCATCCCGAACACGGGGGGAGCCGCTGCGGGCAACGCCGCCGGCGGCGGTCCGGCGGTCAGTCCCCGGCGCCGGGCCCCACGGTCCGCCGGCATGTCCGGGCATGAGGACCACGCCCGCCAGGCGCCGCCCCGCCGCCAGAAACTCGACCTTTTTGCTCCGAAAGTTCTCCTTGTCTTTCATACGGATTTTTTTTATCATTTAACCATCACGTCTTCAACCGGGAATTTCCCTTTTCGGGATGAAACATGACCGGCAACCTAAAAGACGAGGCGGGAAACCGGAAGCGCCTCCGGCAGCGCCAGTTCCGAAATCCATTTACTTGTGAGTCTGTCGGCCCATGAAACTCGATCCGCTCACCAGCCCCCTCCTGACCGACCTTTACCAATTGACCATGCTCCAGGGTTATCTGGACCAGGGCATGAACGGCACGGCGGTATTCGAATTTTTCGTCCGTACCCTGCCGCCGGAAAGAGGCTTCCTGGTCGCCGCCGGGCTGGAAACCCTGCTGACCTATCTGGAGGAGCTGAAATTTCATGACGGAGAGATCGCGTATCTGGAGAAAACGGGCCGCTTTTCCCAAAACCTGCGCGATTATTTGCAGGGTTTCCGCTTTGCCGGTGATGTTTACTCCCTGCCGGAGGGGACGGTCTTCTTTGCCGGCGAACCGGTGGTCCGGATCGTCGCTCCCCTACCTATGGCACAGCTCGTCGAAACGCGGCTGATCAACATCCTCCAGTATGAAATTCTCATCGCCAGCAAGGCGTCCCGATGTGTCCTCGCCGCCGACGGGCGCGCCGTACTCGTGGATTTCGGTCTCCGTCGGGCCCACGGCGCCGAAGCGGGTCTCCTGGCCGCCCGGGCCTCCTACCTCGCCGGTTTCAGAGGCACCTCCACCGTCATCGCCGAGCCGCTTCTGGGCATCCCCGTTTACGGGACCATGGCGCACTCCTTCATCCAGGCCCATGACAGCGAACTGGCCGCCTTCGTCGCTTTCTGCCGCAGCAACCCCGGCAACACCACCCTCCTCATCGACACCTACGACACCCTCGCCGGGGCCCGCAGGGCGTTAGCGGCGGCCGAGATCCTCTCCCGGGAAGGGATCAAGGTCAACGCCGTCCGTCTGGACAGCGGCGACATCCCTGAGCTGTCCCGGCAGGTCCGCACGATCCTCGACCGGGGCGGCTTCCCGGGGATACGGATCTTCGTCAGCGGCAACATGGACGAGTTCACCATTCGGGACCTGCTCGACCGGGGGGCGCCCATCGACGGTTTCGGGGTGGGCACGAAGCTCGACACCTCCGCTGACGTGCCCTATCTGGAATGTGCCTACAAACTGATGGAGTATGCCGGCAGGGCGCGGCTCAAGAAATCCCCGGGGAAGATGACCCTGCCCGGGGCCAAACAGGTTTACCGCCAGCTGGAAGGGGGGGTCATGGCGGGGGATGTGCTCACCGTCACAACGGACAGGGCAACGGGGACTCCCCTGATGATCCAGGTCATGGCCGCCGGGCGGCGGATCGTCCCCCGGGGGGATCTGAACGCCATTGCGGCTTACGGGCAGGAACAGCTCCGCGCCCTGCCCTGCCGTTTTCGGCAACTGGCCGCAACCCCGCCGTATCCGGTATCCATATCGCCCGCCCTCGCCGCCCTGAGCAGGGAAACGGAAGCCGCGATCGGGACGGGTTAACAGTAAGTCCATATGCGATGAAAGCGCTTCCTCCGTCGTCACGGCAACACACCCGCCGGAACGTCTTTCTCAGGATTCACCCGCCTTGCCCCTGGAACATATTTGTCCTGTTTCTATTCATTTTTGCACTATTTGCTTTACAATTCCCGGAAAAGAGGATACGCAAGGCGCCGGTTTCACCGGGAATACCCCCCGGGGGGAAGACAGGGATGCTCCCGGGCATGGCATCCCGGAAAGGGGACGGGCGATGATCACGGCACCGGGATTCGACAATGAAAAATACATCCGGGAACAGACCGCGGAGATCCTCCAGCGGGTGGAGCGCTTCCACAATAAGCTCTACCTCGAATTCGGCGGCAAACTCCTCTACGACTACCACGCCGCCCGGGTCCTCCCCGGGTACGACCCCAATGTAAAAATGCGGCTCCTCCGGGAGCTCAAGGATAAGGCCGATGTGCTGCTGTGCATCTACGCCGGGGATATCGAGAGAAAAAAGATCCGCGCCGACTTCGGCATCACCTACGACGCCGACGCCCTGAAGCTCATCGACGATCTGCGGAGTTGGGAGATCCCCGTCCTGGGGGTGGTCATCACCCGTTTCGACGGCCAGCCGGCGGCCCTCCAGTTCAAGAACAAGCTGGAGCGGCGGGGCATTCCCGTCTTCACCCACCGCTTCACCAGAGGGTATCCCACGGACGTGGAGATCATCGTCAGCGACGAAGGGTACGGCGCCAACGACCGCATCGAGACGGACAAGCCCCTGGTCATCGTCACCGGGCCGGGTCCGGGAAGCGGCAAGATGGCCACCTGCCTTTCCCAGCTCTACCATGATTATTTACAGGGTCTGAAATCGGGATACGCGAAGTTCGAGACCTTCCCCATCTGGAACCTGCCCCTGAAACATCCCGTGAACGTGGCCTACGAGGCGGCGACGGCCGACATCCGGGACTTCAACCTCATCGACCCCTTTCACCTCGAAGCCTACGGCGAGACGGCCGTCAATTACAACCGCGATGTGGAGGTTTTCCCGGTCCTCAGGCGCATCCTGGAAAAGATCACCGGCGAGGCTTCCTTTTACCGTTCCCCCACCGATATGGGGGTAAACCGCGCCGGCTTCGCCATAACCAACGACGGGATCACCCAGGAAGCCGCCAAGATGGAGATCATCCGCCGCTATTTCCGTTATCGTTGCGAATACGTCATGGGCTTTGCGGACCGGGAGACGGTCCAGCGGGTGGAATTGTTCATGAAAGATTTCCGGCTGATCCCCGAGGAGCGGCGGCCCATCGTGGCCGTGGCCCGTCAGGCCGCCCGTCAGGCCCCGGAACGGGAAAAGGGCGATGCAGGCATCTTCTGCGGCGCCGCCGTGGAGCTCAAAGACGGCACGATCATCACGGGAAGCAACTCACCCCTCCTCCATGCCGCCTCGAGCGTCGTCATTCATGCCATCAAACACCTCGCGGGGGTCCCCGAAAAGATCAAGCTCCTGCCTCCCCAAATCACCGATTCGGTAGCGAAGCTCAAGACGGAAATTCTCAAGGAAAAATCCGTCAGCCTCGATCTCGAGGAGGCGCTGATCGCCATGAGCATCAGTGCCGCCACCAATCCCGCCGCGGCCCTGGCGCTGGAAAAACTCGAGGAATTGAAGAACTGCGAGGCCCACATGACCCATATCCCCACCCCGGGAGACGAGGCGGGGTTCCGGCGCCTGGGGATCAATCTGACCACCGACCCCCTCTTCGCCACGAAGGATCTCTTCATCGCCTGAGTCATACCCCGTCAGCGCCGCACACCTTATCGGCAACAATGATTTTTCGTCAGATACCGCTTCATTTATAGAAGTTTTCTGTGCTATGCTGCCCCAACTTAACGAAACCGGTCGGCAGAAACCCTTACGAACGGCGAGAAAGGATCCGGTCATGAAACGATACGGAGCGAACAAACTGTACGAAGAAGTTATCCGGACGGGAATGTGCATCGGCTGCGGCGCCTGCATCGATCTTTGTCCCTATTTTCGATCCTACCGGGGAAAGACGGCGTACCTCTTCCCCTGCACCAGGGAGGAGGGACGCTGCTATGCTTACTGCCCCAAGGTGGAGGTGAATCCGGACACCCTTTCCCGCTTTCTCTTCAACGCGCCCTACGACGGTGAACCCCTGGGCAGTTATCGGAGCATCCATATAGCCCGGGCCGGCGCCAAAGTGAAGCAACAGTCCTTTCAGGCAGGAGGAACCGTTTCCGCCCTGGCCTATTATGCCCTCCGGACCAAACGCATCCGGGGCGCCGTCCTCACGGGACGGAAAGGTCTCCTCCCCGTCCCCCGCCTGGTCACCGGACCGGCGGCGGTCTTCGGCAACAGCCTTTCCAAATACGCCGCCGCCCCCACCCTTGCCGCCCTGAACCGTGCCGTGGCGGCCGGACACACGGAGCTGGGAATCGTGGCCACCCCCTGCCAGGCCACCGCCGTGGCCCAGATGCGGATGAATCCCCTTAAAGAGGCGTCCTTCCAAGATCCGGTGGGGCTGGTGATCGGTCTGTTCTGCACCTGGGCCCTCGACTTCCGCCGGTTCGAGGCCTTCCTGGCGGCCAGGGTACCGCTGCGGGACATCGTCAAGGTGGATATTCCACCGCCCCCGGCAGCTCTGCTGGAGGTTTATCTGTCAACGGGAAAACAGGCGTTCCCCCTGGATGAGATCCGGCCGCTGGTTCCTGCCGGCTGCGGGCACTGTATCGACATGACAGCCGAATTTAGCGATGTTTCCGTGGGGGTTCTCGAGGGCCGTCCGGACCGCAATACCCTCATCATCCGCACGGCACGGGGTGAGGATATGGTCCGCCAAGCGGAGCAAGCGGGTTATCTTGTGCTGGAGGACATGCCGGCGGAGAATCTGGCCCATCTCTCTTGGGCGGCGGCCAACAAGAAGGAACGGGGCGTCCGCCGCTGCCTCGAAACGGGCCGCCTCAACGGTGAGGAGGGCGCGGCCTGTCTGCGCCTTAACGACGAGGTGCGGCACCATATCCTGACGACGGGCAAACCCGCTCCTGATTCCGCTCCTCCCGGGAAGAGCGGGAAATGAGGAAGGTTTTTTAAAACGACTAAGGAGGCGTCATGTCATATCTGATCGATGAGGGAAAAAACATCCAGCATCTCCTCATGGGCAACGAAGCCATCGTCCGGGGCGCCCTGGAGGCCGGCGTCAACGTCGCCGCCGGCTATCCCGGCACCCCCTCTTCGGAGATCATCGAGTGTCTGTCGAAGGTGGCCCGGGAGCGCAATATCTATGTGGAGTGGTCCACCAATGAAAAGGTCGCCGTGGAGGTGGCGGCGGCGGCATCCTTCGCCCGTCTGCGCTCCATGTGCATCATGAAACAGAACGGCGTCAATGTGGCCTCCGACTTTCTCCTCCACCTGGCCAGTTCCGGCACCCGGGGGGGGATGCTGCTGGTTTCCTGCGACGATCCCGGCGCCCTCTCCAGCGTGAACGAAGGGGAATCCCGACTTTTCGCCCGTCTGCTCGAGTTCCCCCTCCTGGAACCGGGGGATTTTCAGGAGGCGAAGGACATCATCCCCTGGGCCTTCGACCTATCAGAAAAGATCCGGAACATCGTCATGATCCGGAGTGTCACCCGGCTTTCCCATGCCAGCGGTAACGTCCGTTTCGGCCCCCTGCCGGCGCCGGCGGCCGCGGCGGCCTTTGCTTATGATGGTCCCCTCCTCGACCCGGATACGGGACCGATGATCGCCATGATCGTCGGGGCCCCGGAAGTACAGCACGGCCCCCAGCAGGATAAATTACGGAAGGCGGCGGAGATCTTCGAAACCTGTCCCTTCAACACCTACGAGGGCCCGGAGGTTCCGGAGCTGCTCATCATTACCGGCAGCGTCTGCTCCCTTTACAGCCGGGAGGCCGTAAGCATGCTGGGGCTGGGAGAACGGGTGGGGATTCTCAAACTGGCGACGACCTGGCCCCTCCCCCGGCGGCTGGTGACCCGATATCTCGCCGCGGCGCCGCGCATCCTGTTTGTGGAAGAGGTGGCACCGACCCTGGAAGACCACGTCAAGGTCATCGCCGCCGAGGCCGGTGCGGAGATCGGCGTCAAAACCTTTTACGGCAAGAAATCCGGCCACATCCCCACCGTGGGGGAACTTAATCCCGACGTGGTGATCGCCGCCCTTTCCCGAATCTGCAAGGCCCCCGCTGCCGGCACGCCGTCCGCCTTCTCCCGGGCGGTCCGGGAGCTGGCGGCACGGTATGCCCCGCCCCGGGGTATGACTTTCTGCCCCGGCTGTCCCCACCGGGCGTCCTACTGGTCCATCAACAACGCCCTGAAACTGGACGGCCGCGGCGGCTTCGTCTGCGGCGATATCGGCTGTTATGTCATGGGCACCATGCCCGCCGGTTTCAATACCTGCAAGACCCTCCACGCCATGGGATCGGGAAGCGGGATAGCAAGTGGTTTCGGTAAGTTAAGAAAGTTCGGCATGGACCAGCCGGTCCTCTCCGTTTGCGGCGATTCCACCTTCTTCCATGCCGCCATGCCGGCCCTGGCCAACGCCATCCATCAGCGGTCCCCCTTCACCATGATCCTCCTGGACAACCGGGGCACGGCCATGACGGGTTTTCAGCCCCACCCCGGTTCGCCGACCGACGTCCTGGGCGATCCGGTCCCGGCCCTGGACATGGAAAAGCTGTGCCGGGCCATGGGGGCGAAGGTAGAGGTGAGCGACCCCTTCGATCTGGAAAAGACGAGAAAAAAGCTCAATCACCTCATGGAATACGCTGAAGGCGCCAAGGTGCTGATTCTACGCCAGGCCTGCGCCCTGAGTCCGGAGCGGCGGGGCCGGAAGAAATTCGAGATGTCGGTGGATCCGTCGCGGTGCCGCGGGGAGGAATGCGGTTGCAATCGCCTCTGCACCAGGGTTTTCGGCTGTCCGGGTTTGGTATGGGACCGGGAAAAAATGGTCAGCCGCATCGATGAAATCATCTGCGCCGGCTGCGGGGTTTGCGCCGATATCTGCCCCGCCGGGGCCATCGCCCGAAAGGAGGTTTCCTGATCATGACCGGTGTCCAGCTCGCCAAAGATCCTTACAACATCATCGTCACCGGTGTCGGTGGTCAGGGAAACGTCCTGGCCGCCCGTCTGCTGGGTGAAATGCTGGCCCGCAAGGGATTTCTGGTCACGATCGGGGAGACCTTCGGGGCCTCCCAGCGGGGGGGATCCGTCATGAGCCATGTGCGCATCTCCCGCCGTACCGCGGCCAGCCCCCAGATTCCCCGGGGACAGGCCGACGTCATATGTTCCCTGGAACCGGTGGAAGCCGTCCGGGTCCTGGCGGATTACGGGAATCCCGCCACCGTGTTGCTGACCAACACCCACCCGATTTTCCCGGTGGGGGTCATCAAGGGCGATCTCACCTATCCGCCCGTGTCGGAAATGGCGGCCGCCGTAAAGGAGATCCTGCCCCGGGCATACCTCTTTGACGCTACCGCCCGGGCCGTGGCCCTGGGGAATCCGATCCTGGTGAACATCATCATGCTGGGCGCGCTCGGCCGTCTGGGCGTTCTTCCCTGCCGCCGTGAGGATTTCCATGACGCCATCACCCGGAGGCTGCCGGCCGCCCAACGGCAGCTCAATCTCCAGGCCTTCGCGGCGGGTTATGACTCATTGAACGACGATCTCCAGGAAAGACGAAAATAACCGGTCGCCTGCCGGCGTTTTCATATAAATTTTCCCGCCGGGGCGGCACCCGCGTATGCCGGATGTCTCGTTACCGAACGGTCCATGTTATGTAAATCCGGTCCGTTAACGGTTCGGAATTATCCGCGGCGGGATTTGTTTGCCGGCGAACGGAACATCCCTTTACGTCCGGCGCCGTGAAGAATAAGTAAGCGCCACACCGCCAAGGGGTCTTTTACGGCGTCGTCACTTCTCCGGTCCGGCAAAGTATTGTTCCATTTGCTTATATCCTTCCTCCACCTTGCTCTTGAATTCCTCCCGCCCCTTCTTGTAGGTTTCCGTCCATTGCGCCAGGGCCTTCTTTCCCTCCTCGGGAAACCACTTGTTCTGGTTCAGCCACAGGCCGAACATCTTTTCCGCCTGATCCTGCATCACCACCATGGCCGCGAAAGACTTGTCAAAAGCGTTCTTGTTGAAATCAAACATCTGCTTGGCGAATTTTTTCGGATCCATTTTTCTTTTCCTCCTTTCGGGGTTTATTGTCGGTTTTGTCCGGTCCAATCTCTCCCGCCGGTCTTCCCCGGGCGATGTCAGGGATATTTACCCGCTTAGTGCCGGGAAAGACAATATTGAATAATCGCTTAATTAATGTGGATATTATCTCCTTACTACCCCCTCCCATGCCCGGCTTGTTCATATCGGAACATGCAAATTATCGGGTACTTGCCGACATGTTCCCTTTGATTTTCATGACGGGGGTGATACCTGCGCACAATGCCCCCCCATGACGGCACGCCATCACAAGACAGGATGAAAATTGCGGGACGCGCTCCGCAGTGTCCGCAGCGGTTCCGTTAATGATAAACCGTTGTAGCTCAATAACATATGCACGTATTTGCGAGTGAAAATTTCTCAAAGGAAACCGTGGTGTTATTCTCTGACTAATCCAGGGCGCGAAGAGACGAGCAAAGATTAACGTTTTTTTTGTTGATACCCATTTTCTTACGAATGCTGTGGCGGTGGGTATTGACGGAACTGGGGGCGATCCCCATGATATCGGCGATTTTCTTGGTGGTTTTGCCGTTCTTTATCAGGGAGGCGACTTCCAGCTCCGTAGGGGTCAATTTGAACTGGTGCATCTTCTTGATCATGGTGGAGGTAACTTCCGCAAGATTGTTTTCTATGAGTTGGAGATAGGCAAGCTGACGTTCGTCCAGATGCGTCTCTTTAAGCTTTTCTGTAAAAGGC
>Ga0208197_1001112_pt1 | contig 28783 bp, 14 predicted proteins | sample AD_JPNNA4_MetaG_FD_184444 | JGI IMG/M metagenome (GOLD analysis project Ga0208197, IMG submission 184444) | Active sludge microbial communities of municipal wastewater-treating anaerobic digesters from Japan - AD_JPNNA4_MetaG (SPAdes) (version 2) | ecosystem: Engineered > Bioreactor > Anaerobic...
CGTGCTGCACCCTCCGGCGAATGAGAATCCATCCACCCAGTTGTTGTAAGCAGTCTGAATCTCACTCTGTGACGTGCAAGCCTCAATGTTCATAGGCGTCGGGCAAGTCACCTCTAGCGTTGGCGGGGTTGTAATAGTAAATGTTGCGGAATACGGTATTGTCTGAGTGTAACAGATGTCTGTAACCGACCATGAAACTATTACACTACCACCACAGTAATCTGGTGCAGTAGTGATGTTTGGAATAGCCTGAGGGTAGCACCCTCCTGAAACGCTAAACGTAGCAAGCCAAGTATCAAATGCAGCCTGTGCCTCCTCCTGGTTCTCATAGTCGCAGGCATCAATAGTTAACGAAGCAGCTGGAATTACTACCACCGGGTCAGGCGCAATTATAGAAAATGTTGCTGAATGTGTTGACTGGCTATAACATTGGTCTCTCACAGTCCATGTTACAGTTGTACTTCCTCCGCAGTAGGGAGGTGCTGTTGTATTGTTCGGAGTAGCAACCGGGTTGCAACCTCCGGTAATACTCATTGTTGCGAGCCAATCATTGAAGGCAGCCTGTGCAGCAGCCTGATTAACATAGTTACAAGCAGGATTTGATACACTTTCCGGAGGGTTAACAACAACCTCGGATGGCGGATTAATTGTAAATGTTGCAGAATGAGTTGATTGGTTATAACATCGGTCTGTTACGGTCCATGTGACTGTAGTACTTCCTCCACAGAAATCAGGAGGAGTAGTATTACTCGCTGTGGGAGTCGGATTGCAACCACCACTCACGGAAAAGCTTCGCCACCATTCAGAGAACGCTGCATCGGCATCTGCCTGGTTGGGGAATGTACATGCCGGTACTATTCTGTCAGCTGGAGGCACAACGATAACATCAGGTGCTGGAGAAATGGTGAAGGTAGCTGAGTAAGTCGTTGGACTGTTACAACGATCGGCTATCGTCCATGTTACAGTTGTGCTGCCGCCGCAATAATCAGGCGCTGTTGTAATATCAGGGGTAGAGGTAGCACTACATCCGCCGGAAACGGTTGCCGTAGCCAGCCAGTCATTGAAAGCAGATTGAGCAGCAGCCTGACTCACAAGTGAACAGGCTGAAACTGTTCTGTCAACAGCCTGTGTCACAACACGAGGTTGAGCTGGGGTAATAGTGAACGTAGCCGAGTAGGGTACTGTCTGTGTATAACATCGGTCTGTCACTGTCCAAGTGACTGTAGTACTCCCTCCACAGAAATTAGGAGGAGTGGTATTACTGGCAGTAGCAGTCGGATTACAGCCACCACTCACGCTGAAACTACGCCACCAATTAGAGAATGCCGCATCAGCATCAGCTTGGTTACGATATGTGCATGCCTCAATAGTTCTGTTATTCGGTAGAACAACGATAAGATCAGGTGCGGGTGTAACGGTAAATGTAGCCGTATGGGTCGTTGTTGCGTAGCATCTGTCTGTCACAGTCCAGGTTACGGTTGTGCTTCCTCCACAGAAGTTAGGAGGAGTGGTGTTGTCCGGGGTGGCAATCGGGTTACAGCCACCACTCACGCTGAAACTACGCCACCAGTCAGAGAACGCTGCATCAACAGTAGCCTGGTTAGGATATGAGCATGCCGGTATTGCTCTGTCACTTGGAGGTTCAACGATAACCTCAGGAGGTGGTGTAATGGTAAATGTAGCAGTATGTTCAGTTGTTGCGTAGCATCTGTCAGTCACAGTCCATGTTACGGTCGTGCTTCCTCCGCAATACGGCGGAGAGGTGGTTGTGCTTGGTGTTGCAACCGGAGTGCATCCTCCACTTAAGGTGAACCCCATAAGCCAGAGTTCGAATGCCGTCTGTGCATCAGCCTGGCTCCCAAACGAACAGGCAGATGTAGTTGAATTGCCTGGTGTTTGGACAATAACCTCCGGAGCAATAATATTAATTACCTGGCTGGATGTGTTAGTGTTGCCACAGGCATCCATTACAGTATAAATCCTTGTCACCTGGCAATCACCCGGAATATCTTCGTGAGAAACCTCAAGGTCTGTATCAGGTGTACAGACATCATATATTGATAACCCGAGCGCTTCGAGTCCGGCAACAGATGTTGCCGGAGCAGGTAACGCTGACGATGTACATCCTACAACGGTTGTTTCAGGTATAGAGCCGTTAATCTCAGGTGGTGTCTGATCATCAATACTGATAATCTGGTCATAAGTGGTGGAGTTGCCGCATGCATCTGTAACAGTATAAGTGCGGGTAATAATAATCGGGCAAGTTCCCTGAACATCATCTGTGCTGGTCACGTCAAGGTCTGCATCAGGTGTACAGACATCATATATTGATAATCCGAGCGCTTCCAGGCCGGCAACAGTCGTTACCGGAGCAGGTGCCGCAGACGATGTGCATCCCTCAATGGTTGACTCAAATATAGAGCCTGTAATCACAGGGGGTGTCTGATCATTAATATTGATAATCTGGTCATAGGTGCTGTAGTTGCCACATGCATCTGTAATAGTATAGGTACGAGTAATGATAATCGGACAAGTTCCCTGAGCATCATCCGTGCTGGTTATAATGAGGTCTGCATCAGGTGTGCAGACATCATTTATTGATAATCCGAGCGCTTCCAGGCCGGCAACAGTCGTTACCGGAGCAGGTGCCGCAGACGATGTGCATCCCTCAATGGTTGACTCAAATATAGAGCCTGTAATCACAGGGGGTGTCTGGTCGTCTACATTGATTATCTGCTCACATTGATCAGAATTTCCACTTAAATCTTCAATCCGGTATGTTCTGGTTATAGTATACCTGTTTGGGCACGTCTGATTACTGATAACCGTATTAACAAAAGCAAAGGAGGTGAGTGATATTTCATTGTTATCCACTGCATTTCCACCAGCAGCAACAAATTCGGCATAAGTGGCATAAGGGGGAGATAGATTTGTTGCGCACTGAATGTCGATATCCGGTGGACAAGTCAATATTGGAGGTTGATCATCTGTTATAATCACGTCAAAGGAACATGTGGTTTGATTTGAAGCTGCATCGATACTTGTCCATGTAACACTTCTTGTTCCCACCGGGAAAGCATAGCCGTCCAGAGTTGCTCCACCGTTAATGTTGTTGGTAATTGATAACCCTGAACAGTTATCGCTTGTAATTGGGTCAAACTCAGTTCCCTGAACTGTGTATGTTGGTGAATTGGGATCTGTGTTGCGTGTCTGAGGATCAGGAGGACAAGCAATGGTTGGCAGCTCATTATCAATAACTTCAACAATAAACTGACATTGAGCAGTTCTGTCCGAATTATCGGTAACTATATATGTGACGGTGGTTATGCCAACATTAAATGTATATGAACCGATGTTATTTGTACCACTGCCACTTGTGGCACCGCTCATAGTCCAGACAAGGCTCTGTACACCACAGTTATCTTCTGTAACAGGATCTGAAGTATTAATTACAGCCGAGCACAGACCCGGATCATTGTACACTGAATATGAAGAAGGGCAACTGATTGTCGGATCCTGATTGTCTGTCACCACGACATTGAAGGTGCAGACTGAGGAGTTCCCTCCCGGATCGGTTGCCGTATAGGTAATTGTTGTTGTTCCCAGGTTAAAGGCAGTGTTTCCGACATAATTTATTCCTGTTGCAGGAGAATCGCCTAAAGTGGCTCCTGAAAGACTCCAGGTGAGTTGCAACAATGAAAGGCAATTATCAGATACAACAGGATCTTCAGGATCGAACGTTGATGTGCAAACCCCGGCATCAGTACTTCGGGCAATATCTGAAGGACAGTTCGTAAATACAGGAGACTGATCGTCTGTAATGGTTACATTGAATGAACAATCGGTGGTATTGCCTGCAGCATCCGTAACCCTGAAGGTATTAACTGTGGTTCCCACTGGGAAAGCTGAACCTGAAGAAAGACCAGTGATCTGGGTTGTGCTCGCACCCGGGCAGTTATCAGTACCTGTAGGAGCGGTATAGTTTACTATTGCTGAGCATAATCCAGATGCTGCAGATTGTGTAATATCACTGGGACAGCTAATCACAGGTGGTTCAGCATCTACTACCGTAACTGTGTACGAACATGTAGTCGAAACTCCATAGGTATTTGTGGCAGTATATGTCACAGTAGTAACCCCAATATTAAAGTTACGGGTTCCGACATAATTTAGTCCTGTGCCAGGTGAATTTGCGACAGTTGCACCTGTCAATTGCCACGTTATTCTGTTGGCAGTACAGGTTCCAATGAAAGTTGGATTTGGCGTTGCAACTGAAGCGTAACATTGCCCGCCTGTATTGTTTACGGGTCCGATATTGGAAGGACAGACAATCCTGAATGGATTAATAGTAACAGTGAATGTTTGCGGAGTGAGGTTGCATACAAATCCGCTTGGTGGAGGTCCGGCATTGTTGTATACTCCCGGTGTGACAGTAATTGTTGTCGTGACAGGAGTATCAGTATTGTTATAAACAGTAAGGGGAATTGTAGCTTGAAAGTATGGTATGAAGAAGTAACGAGTCACACCCAACGGTCCACCTGTTGAAGGTTGAACAAATGCCGGGTCTGCTGTCCATGAATATCTTATATGTCTACCAAATAGAGCTCCAATTGTTCCAGAAGTGATGGTATAATTGAAGCTGTATCCGGGACATACTGCTGAGGTCGGATTGCCATCGTTAAAGAATGTGGCCCCGAAATCAAGACCCAAAGACACCTGCACGGTGTTGCTGTATACGGTTCCACAAATTGGGTCGATTGCTCTAAGTCTGTAGTAACGGGATTGGGCTGGTGGATTATATATGTTTGGATTTGTTGCACCTCCTATATTATTCCATGGAGGATTACCGTCAGTGCTCCATTGCCATTGATATGTGAAAGACCCTGACCCACCTGATGCCGCCGTCCCGCTTAACGGATCTGGGTTTGATCCTATGCACACAATCTGATCACAGCAAACAGCAGGGGCTACCAGTTGCGGTCTGACGGTAATTGTAGCCACATTACTATTGAAGGACCCACAAGCAGGTGTACCTGTGCTGGTAGCCACTACCCTGTAATAGGTCGTAGAGGTTAGGTTTCCTGGTGAATAACTCAATCCGGACTGCCCTGTCAGATCTGTCCATGTATTATTATCAGTGCTGACCTGCCACTGGTATGTGAAGGTTCCCGAGCCTCCTGTCGCGTCGTTCCTTGTCAATGGAGAAGGTGCAGTATTATAGCATATCGTTTGACTTGAATTGACAGTCGGTGGCACAATCTGGGGAAGAATAGTTATCGTTACCGGGCTTGTAGGTAATGATTCACATGAAACCGAATTCAGAGTAGAAACTGCAATTCTGCGATACTGGGTAACCGCTGTGAGTGGTCCTGGCGGATCATAGGTGGCACCGTTCACGCCAGGAATCGTAGTCCACGTACCGCCACCAGAGGATATTTCCCATCTGTATGTAATATTTCCCGAACCAGATCCGTCCTGAGTGCTTGTCAATGCTGATGGATCACCATTATAACATATTGTTTGGTCAGAAGCAATAATGCCCGGTTGGACAACAGCCTGTACAGTTACGGTAACTGTATTAGTCGGAACTGAGAAACATTGGGTTCCGTTAAGTGTTGCTCTTGTAACCCGATGAAACAAAGTTGTTTGTGTCAGGGCAGGGGGAGAATATACTGCCGTGGTCGGGTCGCCTGGAACGGTTGTCCAACTCGTTCCATCATAACTCTGTTCCCAAAGGTATGAAATGGTTGCACCAGGGGTACCAGTGCCACTTGTGACTGAGGTAAGCTGCGCTGGAAGTGAATTGTTGCAGATGGTCTGATCTGTGGCAATTTGTCCGGCAGTTGGAACGGTCTGAACAATGATTGTGACAGCATTTGTCGGAACCGAGGTACATGGTACCCCATTAAGCGTCGAAATTGTACGACGTCTGTAAAGAGTAGTTTGCGTAAGAGCCGGAGGATCATAGTATGCTGTAGCCGGATTTTCCGGGACAGGAGAATAAGATGCACCTCCGTTTGTGCTGAATTCCCATGTGTAAGAAATCTCTGCCCCCGGACTCCCGGTACCATCGGGAGACGAAATGATCCGTGCCGGAACCGCACCGTTGCATATTGTCTGGTTGGAACCTATTCCACCTGGGGTTACTGCCCCCTGAACCGTAACAGTCAAAATATTGGATGCAGAGGAACAAGGTACTCCATTCAGAGTTGAGACAGTAATTCTTTGATATCGGGTTTGTGCCGTCAGAGGTCCCGGGTCATAGGTGGCATCGTTCGCGCCAGGAATCGTGGTCCATGGACCGCCACCAGAGGATATTTCCCATCTATATGTAATACTTCCCGAACCAGATCCATCCTGGGTACTTGAAAATGACGATGGGTCACCATTGAAACAGATGGTTTGATCTCCGGCGATTGAACCAGGATCAACGTTATTTACAAATACAGTAACACAGTTACTTGTAACACTGCATTGTAAACCATTTAATACAGAAATTGCCTGTCGGCGATAAAATGTTGTCAATGTCAATCCGGTGGGAGGGTCATAGACAGATCCAGTAGCTCCCGGGATATCAGAAAATCCTGTAGTGCAATCTATGTTACTGCTTTGCCATTGGTAGGAGATTGCACCGGCCCCCGATGCTAACGTCTGAGTGAAAGCCAATGGGTTTCCCAGATAACAAACAGTCTGATCTCCTGTTATGGTTCCTGGAGTTACATTGTTGACAGTAATCGTAATACAGTTACTATAAACAGTACAGCTTACACTGTTAATTGTAGATGTGACCGCCCGACGATAATAAGTCGTCAACGAAAGCGGAGGTGGATCATAACTTTCAGTGGTGGCGCCATTTATATCAGAAAATACGCCGTTGCAACCGGTAGTATTGCTCTGCCACTGGTAACTTAAAGTACCAACGCCGGAGGCCGGTGAATTCTCTGTCAAAGGTGAGGGATCATCATCTAAACAAACTGTCTGATTCTGGGCAATGACTCCTGCTGTAACATCATTTAAGGTTACCGTTGCACTTCCTGTACCGATGTTTGTACATCCATTAGCATCAATGACATCTGTCACAGTCCAGGTTGTTGTAATTGCCGGAGAGACTGTAAATGTGTATGGGGTCTCAGTTATTCCGGTTATTTGCACAGGGCTTACTCCATCGGTATACGTCAGAGTCCATGGGTACGTACCTGTCAATGCTACCGAAATCTGCGTGCTGGTTCCATTGCATATTGTAGCGGTGCCACTTATTGTTGCCGTAGGCAATGGTATGACGGTTATATTGTACAGTGTTGGCGAAATAGCAGTACATCCGTTGATATCAGTATAATTGACGCTGATTGTTTGAGGGCCTGCAGTATTCCATGTTACCGTGACGGTATTATCATTAGTGGTTCCACCTGCGGTGATGGTTCCTCCTGCAGATACAGTCCAGTTATAGCTTGTCATTCCAAACTGTGTAGTATACACATTGCTGGTTGATCCGGCGCATATTTGTTGTGGGCCACTTATGGTAACAAATGGTAATGGGTTTACAGTGACAGTGGTCACCTCCGATGTGGCTCTACATCCATTTGCATCGGTGACTCTGACAGTATATGAACCACTCGTGGTTACGTTGATTGATGGGGTGGTTGCCCCGTTGCTCCACAGGTAGCTGCTGCCTACCGATGAGGTCAGCGTTACAGAACCGCCCTGACAGAAAGTAGTAGGCCCGTCAGGTGTAATCGTTGCTGCAGGCAGGGGGTTAACCGATACATTATGTACAGTAGGGGATACTGCAGTACACCCGTTGGAATTAGTATAATTGACGCTGATAGTTTGAGGGCCTGCAGTATGCCAGGAGACATGTACAGAGTTAGTGCCTGCTCCAGACGTAATAGTACCCCCTGCGGAAATCGTCCATGTATAGTTGCTTTGGTAGGCTTCAGTATAGTAAATATTGTCAGTTGAATTAGCACAAACAGTTGATGGTCCGGTGATGTGAGGCACAGGCAAGGATGTTACATTTATGTAATATAGTGCAGGTGCACTGGCCGTACAATTATTTTCGTTAGAATAATTAACGGAGACAGTTTTTGGTCCTGTCGTAGACCACATGACTGTGATTGAGTTTGTTCCTGCTCCATCTACAATAGTACCGCCACCATTGACTGTCCACATATAGCCGTTCATCCCCGGTTCCGTTGTGTAAACGGTTGGAATGCCTAAGCAAACAATCGATGTTCCGCTTATCGTTGGAACTGGTAACTGGTTGACAGTTATTGTTGCCGTTCCATTTGCGCTGTTTGTACATTGAGTTGGACTGCCGTCCCGAATGCTTAATAATTCGTAAACAAAAACTCCGGCAGTGTTTGTCGGGACATGTATTGTAACACTGTTACCGCTGGTTGTGGTAATCGTCTGGCTGCTACCTTCATTAATTCTATAGGTGAAAGTATAAGGTGCGGTTCCCTCAGATCCTGTAAAGGTTATAGGTGGCCCAGGTGTATTGCGGCAGACAGATGTCGTTCCGGATATAGAAGCAACAGGCAGTGAGTTAACGATGATGTTATTTGAAGTGGGAGAAACGGCAGTACATCCGTTGGCATTAGTGTAATTGACACTGATTGTTTGAGAGCCTGCAGCATTCCATGTTACCGTGACGGTATTATCATTAGTGGTTCCACCTGAGGTGATGGTTCCTCCTGCAGATACAGTCCAGTTATAGCCTGTCATCCCAGACTGTGTAGAATACACGTTACCGGTTGATCCGGCGCATATTTGTTGTGGACCGGTAATGGTTACGACAGGTAATGGGTGTACAGTCACAGATGTCACTGCAGATGTAGCACTACATCCGTTTGCATCGGTGACTCTTACTGTGTATGAGCCACTTGTGGTTACATTGATTGACTGGGTGGTAGCTCCATTGCTCCACAGGTAGCTGCTGCCTTCGGATGATGTCAGCAACACAGATCCTCCCTGGCAGAAAGTAGTAGGCCCGTCAGGTGTAATTGTTGCAGTAGGCAGTGGGTTAACAATTATATTTCGAGTAGTGGGAGAAGCAGCTGTGCACCCGTAAGCATTAGTATAATTGATGCTGATTGTTTGAGGGCCTTCAGTATGCCAGGTAACATATATTACATTAGTTCCTTGTCCGGAGGTAATTGTTCCCCCTTCGGAGATTGTCCAAATATAATTATTTTGGTAGGCTGGTGTTATATAAATGTTGGCGGTTGAATTTAAGCAGACTGTTTCAGGGCCAGAAATAGTTGGCGTAGGCAACGGATTGACAGTTACATTTAATTGTGCAGGTGCATCAGCCATACATCCGTTTCCATCCGTATAATTGACACTTAGAGTATTTGTGCCGATGGTATTCCAGCTTACAGTAACAGAATTATCGGTTGCTGTTCCGCCGGAAGTGATTGTCCCTCCTGCAGGTATGACCCAGGTATAACCGTTCATCCCCGGTTCCGTTGTGTAAACGGTTGGAACGCCCAAGCAAACAGTCGATGTTCCATTTATCGTTGGGGTTGGCAACTGGTTTACAGTAATTATTGCTGTTCCATTTACGCTGTTTATGCATTGAGTTGAGCTGCCATCCTGAACGCTTATTAATTCGTAAGTAAAAACTCCATCATAGTTTGTCGGAACTTGTATTGTAACGCTGTTACCGCTGGTTGTGGTAATCGTTTGACTGCCACCTCCATTTATTCTATAGGTGAAAGTATAAGGAGGGGTTCCTCCAGAGCCTGTAAAGGTTATAGGCGGGCCAGGTGTATTACGGCAAACGGATGTAGTACCGGTAATGGAAGCATTAGGAAGGGGATTTACACTCCACGATACTGTTATATATTCACCATAATCACAACCATCAACTCCAGTGGCTTCTCTGCGCGTTCTAATCTGAACGATATTGTTGCCTGACAAACCTGTTGTTGAGATAGCATTGCCTGGCTCATATGAGTCCCACGAGGCGCCTCCGTTTATACTATAATAATATCTGTCAATATAAGCACCAGGGAAACCACCTGAACCATCTGTGAATGTTGCTGAAATTGATGTGCCTGCACAGATGGTTAAATTGGAGGGTGACGGAACAATGCTTTGAGAAACCAGCTCTGGGAAGATTTCAAATCTTTTTATTCCACTAAAATCCTCATTACTGCAAAAATCATCTGTTACTTTTCTTCGATAACATGTAGGTCCAAGGGTTGCAGGAGGTGCAGGAGTGTAACCGGGTACATTAGTTCCGGGTATATCAGTCCAGGTTCCTGTACACCCAACATCTATTTGCCATGTATAAGTAAAATAACCGGAACCTCCACTAGCCAGACTATATGTTGGAGGATTACCACCAATAGCTCCTGTTCCACCAAGGCAGTATTGGCTTGTTGTTGTATTAATTGTTCCTGGCAATAAAGGTGCAAAATGGTGGATGGTGATAGATTCCGATGTTGCAGGGCTGCCTGAGGTACAAGTTTCGCTTGAGGTAAGGATAACAGTTACTTCGTCACCATCAGCCGGAGTATAGCTGTATATCGGGCTGTTAGTCCCTGCATTAACTCCATTAACTTGCCATTGATATGATGGTGTGTTGCCTTCGTTCACCGGAGTAGCAGTGAAAGTGACGGAGGTCCCTGCACAGACTGGATTTGCACTTGCTGCGATGGAGACGCTGACAGGCAGTAGCGGGTCGACTGTCATGGTCACCTGGTTGGAAGTTGCAGGGCTGCCTGAGGTACAAGTTTCGCTTGAGGTAAGGATAACAGTTACTTCGTCACCATCAGCCGGAGTATAGCTATATGTCGGGCTGTTAGTCCCTGCATTAACTCCATTAACTTGCCATTGATATGATGGTGTGTTGCCTTCGTTCACCGGAGTAGCAGTGAAAGTGACGGAGGTCCCTACACAGACTGGATTTGCACTTGCTGCGATGGAGACGCTGACAGGCAGTAGCGGGTCGACTGTCATGGTCACCTGGTTGGAAGTTGCAGGGCTGCCTGAGGCACAAGTTTCGCTTGAGGTAAGGATAACAGTTACTTCGTCACCATCAGCCGGAGTATAGCTGTATGTCGGGCTGTTAGTCCCTGCATTAACTCCATTGACTTGCCATTGATATGATGGTGTATTGCCTTCGTTCTCCGGATTAGCAGTGAAAGTGACGGAGGTCCCTGCACAGACTGGATTTGCACTTGCTGATACAGCTACAGCTACTGACAGAACAGGATTGACTGTGATAGTGCCAGGCACAGTAGCTGTTCCACATACACCTGAGAGATTGATAATGTAGTTGAATTGTCCGTTTGTAGTTGGCGTACCAGTAATTGTAATTTGGTTACCACTTATGTATCCTGATATTCCTGTTGGTAAATTAATAAAGCTAGCGGCGGTGGCGTTGGTTGTGTAAGTTATATCAGTAATTGCTGTATTAACACACACAGTTTGTGCATCTGTTTCTGGATCTGACGTAAGCGTAGCAGTACATTGTCCCCAAAGAGTACCCAAACTAATTAGCCACATCCCTCCCATGATCAGGGCTTTCCTGACAACAGGCCGGAGTTTGAGGCTGGTTGGTATGTGAAAAAATGAGCTAATAATATGTTCCGCTACAGATGACAATGCTATTTATACGTTAATACTAAACAATTGTTGTTTACGGGGTTGGGATAATTCTTATGTTTTGAAAAATCTTCGTTTTCTGTCTCAGAGGCACAATAAATGAATGGGCCAGTCGTTGGACACGGTTGACAAAACCAATGAGACAGGCTAAAAATCTTCGGAGGGTCCTGATTAACCCTAAAACAAAAACATATTGCCGGTCTGGTGCAGCTGCCTGAAAAATACTCGCACAAAGTCGATTGATTCGTTGAAAAGGAGAGTTTTTGCAGCTTTTGCATCCTTGTTCCTGTCTGAAAAGAATCTTTAGCAAAAGGCATAGGGAATGATGCGGTAATAGAGCCTTCTGTCGGATAGCCAGGACTAAACAATGAACTTGCGGTGATATCGTCTGCGACTTTTTTCAAATGATATTTTTTGTTTAGAGCAAAAGACCACTACGGGCTCGTATACTCTTTCTTTTTGAGCCTGTTCTGGTTAATTCGCTTTCTGTCTGGTTCTTAATGCCGTGTTAGTTTCAGGTTATCTGGCTTGGCTAATGTTAGTCAGACAGATCACCACGCTATAAAAATACTACTGATTCTGAAAGAGAAATATTTTTTTTGACAAATGAACAGAAATAAAAGATTAATGTATCATTTAGTTGTTTTAATGGAAAATGGACAGTCTTGCCTAATATTTAATATAATTAAGAGCCATGAAAACCTTCGTGACCTTAAAAGAGAGGTGTGAGCTTGTAAAGTATCCAATGTTTTTATATTTTTGCCCCGCTGTTGAAAGCTGGCAAGATGAATAACCGGCTATATTCAACAGTTGTCTTTAAGTTTTTTGGAGCGATGGGTGAGAGGCTTAAACCAGCAGTTTGCTAAACTGCCGTACGGGTGACCGTACCGGGGGTTCGAATCCCCCTCTCTCCGCAGAAAACAAGGCAGGCCGGATCACTGACAGTGGTCCGGCTTCTTTGTACGCCCGGGATGATCTGAAGGGACTTCCTCCTTTTCTTCCTCCTCTGTCAATACCTGTTCCGCCACCTCGCCGGCACGGCAACAGTATGTGGCTGGTTTGGGCAATTTCCGGGCATTGATTTAGATAGTAAGAACTGCCGCAGTCTCACACCTCGCCGGCACGGCAACAGTGTGTGTGACTGAATTAAGCAGTTCCCGGGTATTGATTTAGATAGTAAGAACTGTCGCAGTCTCACACCTCGCCGGCACGGCAACAGTATGTGGCTGGTTTGGGCAATTTCCGGGCATTGATTTAGACAGTAAAAACAATCGCGGCCTAAGATGATCCGGATGCTGTCAGACCGGGAGGGGGCTTTTAATTCTGATTCGCCGGGCGCAGATATGATCGTTCCGGAGTGCTTAACCCTGCTGTAAAACATTAGATTCGCTAGTCTGCAGACCGGAAAAAAACAGAAAATCTCGCTGCAATAAATAATAAGCAACAAAACAAGAGCTTCGCCCTGTGGGCGGAAACCCTCAAACAGAGCCATTTAGATAAACTCGCTCAAAAGAGATTAAAATTCCATTAAAAAAAATCACTCGAGATTAAAACCAGATTAAAATTATTATTTAACTTTGCAGCGGTTTAATAATTTCAAACCGGAGATATTTTTAAACATTATAACAGAACTAAATCTTAAACAGAAATGAAAAACAAACTTTTCTTAGCAATCGCAACCGTTGCTGTAGCTGCCTTGATGGCAAGCTGCGCAAAAGTTCCCCAGGAAGCTCTTGACGCTGCAAAAGCTGCTCTCGAAACAGCAAAAACAGCCCAGACTGATGTTTACTTTCCGGCTGAATTCGCTGCTCTGAATGACTCACTCACCGTCATGCTCCAGAACATCGAAACACAGAAGTCAAAGTCAGCAAAAGATTTCAAAGCTATCAAGGTCGCCGCTGATGGTATTGCTCTCAAGGCAGCTGAACTGTCAGAAAATGTAGAAGCCAGGAAAGCTGAAGTCAAGGCTGAAGCTGAAACCCTGATGGCAGACGCCAAAACACTCCTCGACGAGGCTAAGGCTCTTCTTGTCAAGGCTCCCAAAGGCAAGGAAGGCAAAGCAGTTGTTGAAGAAATGAAGAACGAACTGACCGTCATCGAGACTTCTCTCACCGATGCTCAGACCCTCTTCGATGAAGGCACCAACTACATGGAAGTTGTTGATAAGGTAAAAGCTTCAACCGAAGGCATCAACGGCATCATCGCCGAGCTGAAGGCAGCAATGGAAAAGGCCGGTATCAAATTCTAAGCATAGCGTTGAACTAATAAAGAGGAGGGTGTCTCATAATACAAATGGGGCACCCTTTTCTTTTTGTCAATCCCCGGGCCTGTTCACTGGGATTTTTTTAACTTCGCACCCATGAAAAGAGTATCCCTGACTCATATTATAATTTATGCTATCGCCGGCATCGTGCTTGCCGTCATCGGAGTGCTGATTTTCCGCGCTCTTGTGCCCGAGCCGCCGCTGCCAGAGGTGGAGCAGGCACGTGTCGCCATCGTCAGAGCCAGGGATCTGCAGTCAGAGATATACTCACCTAAGCTTTATCGCGAAGCGAAGAACAATTACGATTCGGCAATGGCCGTATGGCGAAGCGAAAACGACCGTTTCATACTGGCACGCGATTACGAGCGGGTCATACGATTTGCGGAGACAGCTCGGAAGAAGGCCGAAGAGGCCTCGCGAAACACCATATCCAGATCGAAGAGCCTCAAGAGCACCCTCGAGAGCGAAATAGCCCGCCTTAACCACGAGATGGCTGCATTCGAAAAGATCTTCCTCTCGATGCCCCTGCCGCAGGATATCAAAAAGAAACACGCCCGCGGAAAACTCCTCATCAAGGAGGCGGGAATCGACTATAAAAAAGAGCGCTACGTTGATGGAAACGTCAAAATTGCCGAAGCAAACGAGTATATTTCAAGTACTTACAATCTCGCCAGAAAAAGTCTGGAGGAATATTTCAGACACTATGACACCTGGCAGGAATGGACTGATGAGACAATTGCCGAAAGTAAGAGGAGCGGGGCATACGCAGTGCTGGTGGAAAAGATTCCGGCGCAGCTTCACCTGTACCAGGGAGGCAAAAAGAAGTATACCTTTGAGGCAGAATTCGGAAGCAACTGGCTGGGTGACAAGAAAAGCAGGGGAGACATGGCTACACCGGAGGGAAAATACGCTGTTACGAAGAAGCTTTCAGGAGGATCGACAAAATATCATAAAGCCCTGTTAATCAACTATCCGAACAAGATTGACGTGCAGGAATTCAATGAGAGGATACGAAACGGACAGCTCCCGGCCGATGCCAGCATCGGTGACATGATTGAGATTCACGGCGACGGCGGCAAGGGTGGCCACTGGACACAGGGATGCGTCGCCCTGAAAAACTCTGACATGGACATGTTATTCAAATATGTTTCGAAAGGAACGCCGGTGACCATCATCGGTTCTACATTAACCCTTGAGGAGTTTTTCTCCTCGCGAGTAAAGTGATCATGGAAGAGCAGACTGAAAATTTACCGGAACATGCTGCAGAAAGCAGCACCCCGGCATTTAAAAAATGGTTTAACCAGGCAGTTAATTTTATAAAGAGTGACCGCCGGGCACGGCGAATACTGATCTCCCTGGCGATAGTGCTGCTGTTGCTGTTCATCTTTTCTGTGCCGGTTTATTTTGGTCCTGCGTTGCAGGACTCGTGGGGAAAGAATCGCGCTGAGTGCAGGCCCGACTCGTCATTGCTTGACAACAGATCCATCAGGAGGCAGATTTCGGCCGCCCGTAACGAGATCACCCGCCTTGAAAGAAGGCTTGCTTCTTTTGTGCCCACACAGACCTATCTCGTAATAAATACGGTTGACAACCGGTTTTCTCTTTACAGGAATAGGAAACTTGTGCGTGAAGGATACTGCTCATCAGGTAGTTACACGCTCCTTAAGACTGAAGAGGGCGATAAGGAATGGATTTTCAAGACTCCGCGTGGAAGACTGAGTATCCTGGGAAAGATAACCAATCCGGTATGGCGTAAGCCTGACTGGGCATTTGTGGAGGAGGGTCTGCCCATACCCGGGGCCAGTGATCCGTCGAGATATGAGTTCGGCGTGCTGGGCAAGTATGCCATGAGCCTCGGCGACGGTTATCTTATTCACGGGACACTCTATCAGAGGCAGCTCGGGATGCCCGTGACGCACGGATGCATCAGGCTTGGCGATGAGGACCTCGAGGTTGTGTTCAAATCGCTGAGCGTGGGATCAAGAGTTTATATTTACTGACAAGAACTGAAGCGATGAACCGCGAAAGAAAAAAATGGCTGATAATTGCCGCTTCTCTGCTGGCAGTTTTCATCATCTATTATCTGGTGATGTCGGTTTTGGCTGTCAGCCGTGCCGTGAATGAGTTTGACGATGCGTATTTCGCTTTGCTGGAGCAGAAGGAGGGAGACACGATAGATCTGTGTGCCATCCCCGGATACATTGATATGATACGAAACAAGGCATTCCTGAATTCTCAGGTGAAGCTGGCGGAGTCGGACTCGGTGGGGTTGCTGATCAATGTTCGCGACAGCGTGATTCAGCTGCTGATTAAAGGATTGCCGGTGAGGACGGTTAAAATTGATGAGTATGATATCTCGCCATTTTTTCATAGTGCAAACCAGGAGGCCATTTACAAAATGCTTTCCACACCGCTGACTATAACAGGTATGCAGGCAACCTTTATGAAGGATCCGGTGAGTGTGAAGATTGCGCCCAGGGATACGTCGCAGGTGGTTGAGAGTGAAAAGCCTGACACCACTGATTTTGAGGCGGTATTTTTCACGCTTGACACTGACCGTAATATCCGGTTCTTCTTTGAGCAACAGGAAGACACCATTGGAGCTGACCGTCGGGCGAGGTTCGTTTTTGACCTGAAGGACAGGATGCGGAATGCTTCCGTGACGATGAGGGCTGTTGCGAGGATGAAGATTCCGCCGTATGTACCATATATCAAGATATGGCTCCCAAAGGCCGAGGCGAAGATTATTTACCGGGCTATTCCGCGGGAGGGGATGATAGTGCTGACACAATAGCGTAGCTGCATAAGGGAGATTGTTCCGGCACAATAGTGAATCAATAATCAGGTATATACATTTTTTTGATGCACAATTCCCGAAAAAGTGTACTTTTGCACCGTTTTAATTCCGGTCTGTAGCTCAGGTGGTAGAGCAGCTGACTCTTAATCAGCGGGTCCAGGGTTCGAGTCCCTGCAGACCGACCAAACAGGAGAAAACATCTCCTGTTTTTTTATGCTCTGTATCAGTTATTTATAAACTCATGAATTGGAATCGTACAGGGATGCAATGGTTTATGTGCTCAAATGAAAATAAATGAACAGACCATTTTTTCAGGATTTAATTGAAAAAAATTATAATCATCAGAATATTAATAGTATATGAGATCTTTTTAAATAATTATCTGAAAGTTTTTGATATCTTATGGCCAGAAAACTGTGCAAATATCATCAAGTGTTAATCGGTAGACAGATGAGTATTGAGAAGATCAAAACACCCTTTCAGATAAAACTTGATAAGAAGAACCGGTGGGTAAAACTGGCGACTCCTTGCCGTGAGATAGACTTGCAGACATTTACTGCCGGAGTATTAGCAGTGATCAGAAGGAGAAGATGTTCTAAATATCATGCACACAGTATTGAAAACCAGATAGTAAGCATTTGTCAGTCACATATCAGACCGATAGTAAGGGGCAAGGACAAGGTCAATGTTGAATTTGGTATGAAGCTGGGTGTCAGCATGCAAATTAGGAGTGCGAATCAATATTCTTGGCTGGGAAGCATACAATGAAAGCACTGATTTGAAGAAGCAGGTAGAAGGCAAATCTGGTCAGGGGAAAAATGGTTATAACCTCAGTAAGGTAAAGGCAATATCCGCAAGGACATCTAAAAATTGGATTACAGTTATTTTCATTGTTATGAACCAGTTAAAGTTCAGTAAGAATTTTTTCCATTTTCAAGGATATCCTATTTGAGCCAATCCTTCTGGCTCGGTTCAAGTTGATGATCGAAAGAACAGAATTACAGTCAAGTAAATAAATGATTTATTTACCAAACTCAAATTAATTTCATAATACACTTTGAATTCTCTTATATTTACTTTCGCGTAATGTTCCGTTACATGAGCATATTCTTTTATGAAATTAAAACTATTTCAGGATAATGTAATTCATCGTGACCCTGATTATTTCAGGTCACTATATGAGAAATACTTTCTGCCTTTGACTGAGTTTGCAGAAGCTATAGTGTATGATAGAGAAGAGGCGAAAGACATTGTGCAAGATGTATTTTTCTACCTTTGGGACAATGCTGAAAAAATAAGAATCAATAAAAGTATCAAACACTATCTTTTTTCCTCTGTAAAACACAAAGCATTAAATAGAATAAGACATTACAGGATTATTGATCTTCACAATGATCGAATCAGGGAAGCTTATTTAAAAGCAGAGAATGAAAATTTACAGATATATGAAGATCGGATAGAAAAAGTTACAAAAGCGATAGATTCATTGCCAGAACAAATGCGCAAGGTAATCAATCTGAGGATCAAGAATGAAATGAAATACGAAGAGATAGCAGAATACCTCAAAGTAAGTGTTAATACTGTCAAAACCCATCTCAAAAGAGCAGTAAAAATTCTTAAGTCAAACCTGGCTTCACTTGTCTGACAGACAGATTTGGCTTACAAAAATATTTTTTCTCCTGATGTAACCCTTTTAGCTCATTTAGGTGCCTTTATTATATGAAGAAGAAAATTGAAGTCAATTGGCAGCTTTTTAGAAGAGCTGCTGAGAATAAGCTTACCAAAGAGGAACAGGTCATCTTTAATAGATGGCTGCAATCAGAAAAATCTCATCAAGAATACTTTCAAAAAGCGATAAAGTATTATTCGAAAGAAATAAAATACAGCGCTTATGAAAGATTAGAATTAGATGTATCTTATTATGATTTCATCAGATATACCCGAAGAAAACGATTGATGATGCGGAGGGTAGCAAGCATTGCGGCAAGTCTTGCTCTGCTAATAAGTTTGTTATTTGCCTTTTCCCATTTCCACAATGAACAGAAGGATATCACTGCTGGTTTACAGTTGCCCATTGAGCCAGGTAAATCGATAGCACACCTGACTCTTCATACAGGTGCTGTTATTAATCTGGCAGATAAATCTGATACCTTAATTTCACTTGCTGAGGCTGGTAGTGTATTAGTGATAGATTCATCAGGATTGATGTACTCAGATAAGGAACAAAAGAACTCGAAAAATTCTGTCAACCTGAAAAACAGTCTGACAACACCACGAGGGGGAGAATATAGATTAACTTTATCCGACGGTACTATAATATGGCTGAATGCAGAATCACGACTGGATTATCCGGTTAATTTTTGCTCAGGGAAACGTGAAATTACATTATCAGGAGAAGCCTATATTAAAGTTGCCCAACTGGATGAAATGCCATTTGTTGTCCATACTGCTTTTTATGATATAGAGGTCAAGGGAACATCATTCAATATCAGCGCCTATTCAGATGATCCATTTCAGATTCTTACTCTGGAAACAGGTAAAGTTGAGGTCAGCTTTTTAGAGAATACATATAATCAATCTTTGACTCTTGGTTCTGACCAACAGTTCATTTTTAATGCCACAACGAATGAAACTGAATTAAAACGGGTTGATGCATCCAAGTATATAGCATGGACATCCGGATACTTTATCTTCGATGAAGAACCTCTGTCCCTGATCATGGAGAAAATGGTCAGATGGTATGATCTCAATGTGATTTTCTTGAATAGTAATTCTGCTAATGAAGTTTTTACTGGCAAACTTCCTCGCTTCGAAAACTTTGAGGTAATTGTGGAAATGATAGAAAAAGTTGGCGATGCTGACTTTCAATTAGAAGGTAAAAATATCACGATTAAATAAAAAATGAGCAGGATGGGCTAGCATTCTGCTCAAGTCAAGTTTAATCATTTTTTGAATTATGTACATGTTAAACCTAACCGAACAAAGTTATGAAAAAAATGAGCGATTTATTCTCGTTGAATAAAAAACATCCCCCCAAAGCAAGTGTCATGACAATTCTCATGACAGGCATTTTCATTCTGACTCAGAGCCTCTCTTATCCGATTGTTGGTCAAATGGTTAGCATAAACTTAGATAATGCCTCTCTAAAGGAGTGCATCAATTCTATTGAAAGCCAAACGAGTATAGGATTTCTTTACCAGGAGAAATTAATAAGTCAGACTGACAGAAATATTAATATCAATGTCAAGAATGAAGACATTAGGGTGGCGCTTGATTCAATTTTCTCAAACACGGGACTTGCATATGAAATAGATAAAAATGTAATACTTATTAAGGAAACTTTGCCAACACACGTAATTGCATCGGAAATTATATCAAATGATCAGCAACCAATTATTGTCAAAGGTCAAGTGACTGACTCTAAAACTGATCTTCCTTTACCATTTGTGAATGTTATTATAATTGGAACCTCCACCGGGGTGGCTACTGATGCTGATGGATATTATACTATTGAAGTAAAAGATCCAAACGCTACTCTTGGTTTTTCTTTTCTTGGATATTCAAATGTTATTGTTCCTGTACAATCAAGAACGATTATTAATGTGCAAATGAGTGAAGAGGTCACAGAAATGGATGATGTGATTGTTCTTGGGTATGGAACGATGAAAAAAGCAAGTGTAGGTAGTTCTGTCTCCCAGATTAACGGCAGGGAGATTGAATCAAAATCCGTGGGTTCTATAAGTTTTGAGCAAATGCTTGGAGGACAAATCAAAGGCGTTAAGATCACTCAATCTTCAGGAGCACCTGGCGCTGCTTCAATTGTACGGGTGAGAGGAATTACATCTCCCTTTGGCGGAAGTAATAACCAGCCCTTGTATGTAATAGATGGGATACCATTTAATACTGATCCTCAGTTTAGTGCTACCAACTATGACTATGCTAAAAACCAAAATCCATTACTAAGTGTTAATCCAAACGACATTGCCAGTTTAACTGTATTAAAAGATGCTGCATCAACGGCAATTTATGGTTCGCAGGGAGCCAATGGTGTAATAATAATTAATACTAAGAGAGGAGAGAAAAATACAGGTATTCGCACGTCTTTAGATTATAGTTTAAACCTTAGTAATCCTATTAAAAGACTTGAACTTCTGGATGCTGAAGGCTATAAAAAGCTCCATACTATGATTGCCAGAAACACTCTTGATGCCTATGCTATGGGTACTGCTTCTTCATCTGGTAATCTGGAAGCTTCTCAGGTAATTGATCCCTCGACTGGTGTAATCAGAGATAGTGTGTTGGATATATCAACGGGCAGGAAGATACCTGTTTTTGGTAGTGCAAATACCGATTGGCAGGATGAGATTTACCGGAAAAATGCACCTATGCAGCAATGGAGTCTAAATGTAAGCGGCGGCAATAGGGAAACAAATTATTCAATTTCAGTTTCGCATACGAATCAAGAAGCAATTATCAGAAAGTCAAATTTTAAAAAATACGGAGCCAGATTAAGTATTGACTCTGAGGCGAACAAATTGTTAAAAATTGGAACAACTTTGAATTATAACGGTAGCAGGGATTTCAGTTCTATAGCTAATACTGCCGACATCATTGATATGTTCATAGTACGTCCTGATTATCCTATATATGATAATAATGGATTATTCCAGCGATGGCCACAATATTGGATTTATCAAACTCCCGGCACAGGAAGGCTTTATTATGAACAGGCAAATAGTGTCGCAAAACTTGAAAATGAAACGATAGCTCATTATAACTCTTTCATTGGGTCGGGTTATATTGAAGCCAGCTTATTTAATGGATTTAAACTCAGGGCTGATGCTAACACAGCAATTTTCAAAAGCAGGAGCAGAGATTTTAATCCTCTAAGAGCTAAGTTATTATCATCTACCGCTAAGAGCTCTTTAACCAACGGTGCTAACGAACAAATGAAAACCTCCATCACCTTTCAGGCTAATTACCAAAAGCTCATTAATAAGCATGGCATTTATTTGATGGTTGGAAATTCTTGGGATAAAGCAAATTATCACAGGAGTTACATTCGATACAACGGATTTCTTGATGAATATGTTCTAACGAATGCAGCTTCCGCCATTAATTACCTGGGTTCTGAAGATGGAGAAGCCAACAGTGGATTAAACTCTATCTATGGCAGACTTCAGTACACATATAATGATATTTACACTACAACTATTAATTTTAGAACTGATAAATCTTCAAAATTTGGACCCGGAAATAAACGAGCCTATTTCCCGTCTTTTGCATTTAACTGGAATGCGCACAGAGAAAAATTTCTTGAAAACATAAATTACTTAGATAAATTAGTTTTGAGGGCAAGCTATGGAAGATCAGGTTCTGCAAACGTATCAGATTTTCTATATCTGCAATATTTTCAATCTGGTACTGGACACAACAAAGAATATCTTCCTGGCGAAACTACCATTGTTCCCTCTGGTACTTATCCCAATGCTGATATTCACTGGGAAACAACCAGAGAATTTAATTTTGGATTTGACTTTTCGGTGTTATCTGATCGTTTATTTGGTAATCTGGATATATATGACAAATATACATCTGGTATCTTAGTAGCTTCTCCTTACCCTCTTGAGTCAGGAGCATCAAGTTTTACAAGTAATTTAGCAGATGTGAGTAACAAAGGATGGGAATTGGAGATGGGCGCCAATCTTATCAGAAGCCATGATTTTACCTGGTCTTTTAGTTTCAACATTTCTGCAAATCGAAATAAGGTTGAAAGTATGGAAGGTCATGCCTTAACACCATATCAAACCCGGTATTTTACAGTTGGTCAGCCTATTGGTGTCATAAAAGGATATAGAGTCGTAAAAATAATACAGCAACAATCAGAAATTGATGCCCTCAATGATGCATCCCCAACAGGAGTTTATCAAACCGCATATACTGGCCCGGGCGATTATTTGTATAAGGATTTGAATAATGATAAAACAATTACAGCCGAAGATCAGGAAGTTATTGGAAGCATGGAACCTGATTTCTTTGGAGGTATCAATACGACAATAAGTTATAAGAGGCTCTCGTTACTCACAAGTTTCCAATTTACAGTAGGTTCTGAAGCATTTTGGGATAGCTATTATCTGCTGATGAATCCAACCAGACCTATGTATAATGCCTCACCTGTTGCGCTTAATGATACTTGGACTCCGGACAATCCTAATGCAAAATATCCTCGACTTATTTATGGTAATCATTTTAATGTATCAGATAATAATGATGCAATTTTAGATGATGCATCATTTTTAAGGCTTAAGATCATCAGACTAAATTATGATGTACCTGAAAATATGATTACTAAGCTGCCCTTAAAGAGCGCCATGTTTTATATATCTGCTACAAATCTCTTTACACTGACAAAATTTAGAGGATTAGATCCTGAAGGGAGAGCATCTTATGGACATAGAATAACAGCTGAAACTAGTATTACTGATGCATTCCCTCTTTTAAGGACATTTTCGTTTGGTGTTAGAATTAGTTTATAATTTTAAAATTAATTAAAATGAAAAAAACAAAATATATTCCGGTAATTCTGTGGTTCATCATTCTCACCGGTTCATGTGAAGTCTTAGACTCGGTTGAAAACATAAAACCTTTGTACAGATTGACAGAGGAAACTACATTTACTGATGCTAAAAAAACGGAAGCTGTACTAAATGGGGTATATACTGCATGGAAAAATAGCTCAATAAATATTTTTACAGCTCAAACTATGTTGTTATCCGGGAACTACACTACAACTTCAAGTATAGGAGTTGATGCGTCTATAAATAGGGTTGATGTTACAAGTAGTTATTTGAGCAGTTATTACAGAGCCTATTATTCTCTATTGATGCGTGCTAATTACCTGATCAAAGCCTTAGAAGCTGATTTTGAAATTCCTGGCTTGAACCAAGCGAGAAGAACTGAAATGAAAGCAGAAGCCCGCTTACAAAGAGCTATGGCACATTTCTTTTTATTAAGAAATTTTGGGCAGTTTTATAACTTAAATTCTGATTTGGGAATAGTGTTGCAAGAAGCACCTCTTACTGGGACACCTGACAATCCAAGATCAGGAGTACTTGCATGCTATAATTCTATTCTGTTAGATATTGATTATGCCATGGCGAATGCACCAATCTCGGCAAGAAGTTATGGTCTATTAACACGTGATGCAGCGAAGGCCATGAAGGCCAAAGTCTTATTATATATGGGTGATTGGACAGAGGCCGCCCGTTTGGCTCTGGAAATCATAAATTTACCTACATATGAACTGGAGACAGATTTTAAGAGTATTTACGGGAATGGTTTTAAATCCAAAGAAGTGATTTTTTCACCAGTATCAATATATCCAGCTCATATCGATCGACCGGGAAGTTCAACATTCTCTCCCGGTCCATTGCTAATATCGACGGCAGATAAGAGTGTTGGTGATCCAAATGATGGAGATCCAGTAACTGGTGAGGGATTCGACCCCCGTTTTGCATATGCTCATGCTCAAGACAATGTTGCTCTCATGAGACCAAATAATAAATATCCATTTGGTAGTGTTACCGGAGAACAGGCAAATTCACTATTCATTCTTAGATTGGGTGAGTTATATCTTATTTTTGCGGAAGCCAAGGCGAGGGAAGCTGTTACAGGAGTTGATTCTGAGGCTTTGGCAAAATTAAATGCCATACGTTACAGAGCAGGCCTGCTGGAAATTAGTACTTCCTCAAAAGCTGAGTTCCTTGAGGCAATCAGGATTGAGAAACAGCTTGAGTTATTTGGTGAGTTCAATGAGCCCTGGTTTGATATGGTGCGATATTATATTTTAGGAGACTTAAATATTTCAGATTTGAAATCCGAGATTACAAGTGATAATCAACTGATTTTACCATTTCCAGATGCTGCTCTTTCAGGTAATGGAGGTTTAATTCAAAACCCAGGTTATTAAAGAATACAACAGATGAAAATGATAAGTAAAAACCGACTAATTACTGTGGTATTAATGGCAGGATTATTTACATCTGCATTAGCACAGAAAATGGGTACGCCAACTCTTATTCGGGTGGGTGATAATGCTATTGATTGTAAACCTTCTTATGCGGGTCCAACGATCTATGATCTTGACAAAGACGGTTTGCAAGATCTTATTGTCGGAACCTTTAATGGCCGATTCAGATTTTATAAGAATACTGGAAGTGAAAAAGTGCCTTCCTTTGAAGGCTTCTCGATTATACAGGCTGGTGGCGCAGATGCTGAAATACATAATTGGTGTTGTACAGCCGTAAGTCCTCAGTTTGTGGATTTTAACGGTGATGGAAATATTGATTTGTTATGTGCCAGTTTTGCTGGTTATCCGTTTATTTTTTATGGAAATAATGATGGTTCATTCAATGAACCGGTGGCATTAAAGGATAAATCAGGCAACTATATCACTCTAGGCTATTATTGGGATTACGACTTAGAGAAATATAAATTTGTTACACTTGGAAATGCCGAAGACAAGGTGGATTTTGTGAAAGCTTGTGATTGGGATAACGATGGTGACTTTGATTTGTTATTAACCGGAAGTGATTACGGAGTTAAGCTGCGAATTAACGAAGGAACAAAAACTCATCCCGTATTTGGAACAGAGAACATCTCAGTCCTTCCTGCACATTTTGCCGATGCTATTATTGATTGGGATGGTGATGGTTTGTGGGATATTATTGGAGGATCAAAGAATGGAGGCGTTTATTTCTATAAGAACGTAGGAGTATTAGGTGCTCCTAAATTCGGAGATGCTGAATGTATACTGGAACCAGATGAATTTGTAGATAAAATAAATGGCGGCAAATGCGGAATAACTCAGGTAGCAGTCGCAGATTATAATAACGACGGCAAGTTAGATCTGGTTATTGGAAACAATAATATTATTAATAAGCCTATGCCGGAAAGCCTGACATCTGACCAGATCAAGGAAAGAGATTTGCTGCAAAAGCAATATAACGAAAATGCAAAAGATCGAACCGCTTACATAGAGACGCTTCGAATAATATGTAAAGATGATCATGAGAAAATGAATGAAGCTATTAATGAAAACTTACGTATTAGAGGTCACGAAGATTATGCCAAGTTGGTCAAAGAACGAGGTGAGATTTGGCCCGCTCTGACAAAACTTATACCAAAAAGAGAAACACACGGATATGTTTGGGTGAGTCTCAGGCAATAACCAGATTGATTTCTATCAGTTAGGAATAAATAACCTTTAGAGACGATTGGAGATTTTATATCTTAAATTAAATTGTTCTTCCATTTTGACTTTTTTTAAAAAGTCGAACTCTGATGGTTCTTGGAATGATCTGCCTAACTTACGTATGGCAAGTAAAAGGTTTCACCAATATACTATTTAAAACATGATAAGGGAAACTTTAATAAGCCTTTTGCCAGTTGCATTAACAGTATCACTTAATGCACAGGTTACTGAGTCGATTCAATGGACTTTTGAATATCAGAAAGTTGGAGTAGACAAATTCGAAATAGTGATGACCGCTGAAATTGATAAGGGCTGGCATCTTTATGCAATGGATACTACAGAAGGGGGACCAGTACCTACTGTTTTTTCTTTCAAGGCTCCTGTCGGCTATACACTCAATGGCCGACCTTATCCAGTTTCCCTGCCCGAAGTTAAATATGATAATACCTATGGAATGGATATTGGAATGTACAACATAAAGGCAGAGTTCCGTCAGAAGATATTCGTAACTCACTACCCTGTGACAGTTTGTGGAAATGTAACCTTTATGTCGTGTAACGATATGCTGTGTCTGCCACCACGTGATGTTGAGTTTGTTGTTCTGATAAAAGGAGGTTTGACTAAAGAAGTTAAACACTGCAATAAAGAATAGGACAATTATTTCAAAAATTACTTTTACGGTATGTTAGGACTTTTGTGTACATAGGGTTTGCTGAGAAAGTCGGATTATTCTGGCATTAGGTTGATAATCAACATAATAAGTTAATAACTTTCGATCTGGGAATTAGCAAAAATGCAAGTAAAAACATAGATTGCCTTCATAAAGCTTGCATTATGGTACGGTATATTTCAGAGAAACAGTTGACAATTGAAGAATTCAAGACCCCCTTTCGGGCAAACCTGTCCGCCGAAAACCGTTGGGTTAAACTGGCCAGGGTTGTACCCTGGGATAAGTTCGCCAGTATATATATGACGTTGATGAGCAGTGATTTAGGTCGTCCCGGAGTTTCTCCGCGCACAGTACTTGGGGCATTGATAATCAAACATTTGGAGAAGCTGGATGACAGGGGTGTTATACAGGCCATTCAGGAAAACTTGTATATGCAGTATTTTGTAGGGTTGAAGGAGTTCAAAGTTGATCCGGTATTTGATCCCTCACTGTTTGTTGAGATACGGAAAAGAGTTGGACATAAGGAGTTTGATTCTATGAGTGCGGACTTAATCCGAACCGTTAAAGGCAAGAAGGACGGTTCACATAATAAGAAGCATAAGAAAGAAGACTCTGATGAACCATCGAACAAAGGGAAGCTTCAGTCAGATGCCACTGTAGCCGATCAGTATATTACCTTCCCGACCGATAACGGGATATTGAACGAGAGCAGGAAGAAGTGTGAAGGTCTGATTGACAAGTTATACCATCACGCCGGAAGCCAGGGAGTCAAGCCCAGGACTTATAGGCGTACCATGGATAAGGACTGGCTTGATTACTCAAAGAAAAAGAAGAAAACTGAAGCCACTCACCGTAAGATGACACGTAAGCTGCTGGAGAGCCTGAAGCGTGATATTAAGCACATAGATCGTATGTTAGATCAGGTTGAGTTAAGGGGAGAACAAATGCCTGTGACTCACCGGGATCTTCGTTTGCTGTGGATTATCCGGACTGCCTACCAGCAGCAGAGGTACATGTATGATACCAATACCCATAGTTGCGCGGACCGCATTGTCAGTATCTATCAGCCACATGTTCGTCCTATTCCAAGAGGGAAGCTTGGCTCGCAGATAGAGTTTGGGTCCAAGCTTGGGGTTAGCCTTGATGATGGTTTTGCCCGGATAACTACATTTAGCTGGGACGCCTATCACGAAGCCGGCGACTTGATCAAACAGGTAGAAGAATACAGAGCATTGCACGGTCATTACCCGGAACTGGTGCAGGTTGATAAGATATATGCCACTCAGGAGAACAGGAGGTGGTTGAAAGAAAGGGATATAAAGATTACGGCACCACCATTGGGTCGAAGGCCGGCAAAGGAAAAACAGAGTTACTCTCAGAAGAGGAAAGCAAGGAAAGAAGCTGCTGAAAGAAATCGTATAGAAGGCAAGTTCGGACAGGGTAAGAACGGATACGCACTGAATCAAATACGAGCCAGACTCAAAGAGACCTCAGAGAGCTGGGTCGCATGTATCTTCTTTGTGATGAACCTCATACATCTTGAGGCTAATCATTTTTTTGGCTCTTTTTTCAAATGGATTACCTCTCTGGCTGAAGGAGGTGTATTGGATACAGCCAATATGATTCAGTTCTTTTACTACAGGATCAGCGAACAGAGTAGAAATATTAGGTTGCTTTATTGCTTAACTTGATTTTCTCAGCAAACCCTACATAGATTTATATCTGCATCAGGGTATCCAACCGGTTATTAAGAAGTAGATACTTAAGGGTCAAACAAATACTGCCTAAACTGATCACTTTAACCACTTACTGAGAGCGAATTGACATCTTTTATTTATAGATTGCTAAATCAAACACAGTTTAAGTGACCAGTTTATATCGGTCCAGGGTTCGAGTCCTTGCAGACCGACCAGGAGGGAGGACAGTCGTCCTCCTTCCTTTGTTTCAGATAAACAGGCCATCTGAGACAGTTTGGCAGTCATCGGTCGCCTCCTCCCTTTCCCGGGTTATCATATCAGAATAATCACTTCAGGGTTGCTTCATACAGTTCGGCAACCTTTTTCCAGTTGACCACGTTCCAGAAGATACCCACATATTCAGCTCTGCGGTTCTGATATTTGAGATAGTATGCATGCTCCCACACGTCGAGGCCAAGTATAGGCACTCCGCGCTTAGAGGCCACATCCA
>Ga0208197_1001115_pt1 | contig 28732 bp, 22 predicted proteins | sample AD_JPNNA4_MetaG_FD_184444 | JGI IMG/M metagenome (GOLD analysis project Ga0208197, IMG submission 184444) | Active sludge microbial communities of municipal wastewater-treating anaerobic digesters from Japan - AD_JPNNA4_MetaG (SPAdes) (version 2) | ecosystem: Engineered > Bioreactor > Anaerobic...
ATCGGTCTAACCCGGCCGGTTCAAAAATCCATTTCGAGCGGGGGTTTCCAAGCCAGGTCAAAGGAGCAGGGTTGAGGGCCCTGTCACGCAGGTGTTCGCGGGTTCGAATCCCGTCCCCCGCATTACTGATATCGATTTTAGCGTACTGACTCCTGCAGATTTTTACTGTAGGTGACAGGATTCTTTTTCAGTGCCGCTTTAAGGATGATAAGAGATGTCCAAGAAGAGGCTGGATGTGAACTGGAAGAGGGAAACTGGAAAGGAAGATCTTAAGCCTGCTGTGAAGCGGTATCGACGATACCTAGAGGACAAGGGACTTCGACCATCTTCTATTCCAATGTACGTTCTGCATGTCAGTAAGTACTTGGAGTTCTCAGGAACAGATGCCCCTTCCGTTGATGACTTTGCCAGGTTCCGCGACCACCTTCATGATAGGAAGCTGTCCAGAAGCACGATCAACAATTATTCCTTCTCGATACGAAAGTACCATGAGATGCTTGGACAAGAGGTGAACTTCACATTCATCAAACCAAACAACACCATACCATACTATTTTGATGAGACCGACATTGCAGAAATATTCAACAAATGCAATAATTTAAAACATTTGGCGATGCTGAAGACTATGTTCTATGCCAGTTTGCGTGCCAGTGAGCTGTGCAACCTGGACGACTCAGATATCGATCTGAAGGCTTTAACAGTCTATGTGCGGGGCGGCAAGGGCGGCAAAGATGGTCTGGTCTTCATCACGGACGATTGCACCAAGACCATAAAGCGGTATCTTGAGGTGCGTCCTCAATTGCAGATAAATGGCCGCAAGCCGTTGTTCTATACCGACTTCAGTGGCCGATGGGAGCGGCGCAGCGTATATCGGATGTTCATGTACTACAAGAAGCTGGCAGGTATCGAGAAGCATGGCGGCGTTCATGTCTTTGCGCGACATAGTATGGGCAGTCTTCTAGTCAAGCGTGGGTGCGACCTCCTGGCGATAAAGGATATCATGCGACATGCTGATGTCCAGACCACGATGCGATACCTGCATACTTCGGAGGCATCGAGGCGCGAGAAATACGAGCGATACCTGATGCTGTAGAATATGGGTTATATAGCTCGTTATATCAACTCTTATCTTAATTTTAAATTATTTAAAGCAATGCAATACGACAAACAGCCCACACAACCCATACGGAAGAATCCCAATCTTGATATGGGCGATATCGGTCATCTTCTCTTCTGTCGTATTAAGTCAAGGAATTCATAATGAAGAAAGAAGCTATGAAGCGACCAATATAATCCATAACAACTCGGCTTGGACGCTTTACTGAGTATCGATATCCATTCTGTCCATTATCGACTCAACCGGCACTAATTGCTCTTGCCAGTCTTGATTAGGATCATCTCCCAGCAGGACCGGTCGCAAATACTTGGTTTGATCAAACTCGTGGAACCCAGTATTGAGATTTGCAGCTTCAAGCATTTCCATATCGGACTCACCAAGCAGCCGTTCGTCAGTCCCAAGATCCACTATTTGGAATCCTGCGCCTTCTCTTGTCAGGTGGTAGCAGGATTTCTCCTGATCATAACCGATCTGCCCTAGCAAACCTAGGATAGCTTCAAGTCTGGCAGCGGCAATATTCCAGTTATGGATCATCTCCCTGATGGCAGCCTCTTTGTAGTTTCTTGATCCGGCATATATGCGCGCAAATTCATGGAAGTTCTGGAATACGACGTTTGCTCTTTTGAGTAGAATACCAATATCCTTTGGATCGATGATATAAGCATCTTCGAATAGCCTGCTAAATGCAGTTGTGAACATCAATTCAACTGGATTGTTAACAGGATATGCAGTAAAGGGACCAAGATAATTATCAAATCTAACATATTTTATAATGAATTTGTTATTCTTTGGAGTTCTCAACCTCCTTGTGAATAGTCTGATTGAACCATGTAGAACAGACCTCCTGTAGAAGCGGACTCCTTCGATTCCAAGCTCCCGGAGTATATCCAATTTATCCAGGTTTCCCGTATTGTTGGCATAGAGTTTGCCGTCATAACTTCGGGCTTTATCTATGGCTGAATACGCATAGCGCTCAAACGCAGGGTTACTTTTTTCCTTCTGCTGCATACGCTTCTTTTCAAATTCTTTTCTCACGCCATCTATTGCCTCAGCATTCACCATACTTGTAAAGTACTCTTCTATTGATTCCAGAAGATCTTTATATGCATCGATTGCCGCTGGGTGGCTCAGCAAGCGAGGGGCAGCAATATCGCGAAATTCCATATCCGCAAGGCGGCTGCTAATCACGGAGACAATTTGCATGAAACTATTAACATCTATAATATTGTTTATATATTCAGACTCTAGAAATTTTTCATAGAATTTGCCGGAGTCACTTCCATTACTGTTATCCATTATGTACGCAAACGTCTCTTTGGATGAAGTAAGGTGATAGTGATCATTTCTCTTATCTACTAGATGTAAATCCATCAAAGCACTTAGTTCCTTGCTCAGGTCACCCCGATCATAACCGTCATATCCTTTCTTCTTACCGGGCCGATCTTTATCTTTTGGGCCTAATAATCGTGATATATCGGCATTTGTGTGCCCCTTCCCATCTGAGAGAATCAATATGACATTCAGCCGGTGATCTGAGATTGGTCTCATAGCTTCCCTCTGAATACCAGCTCCGGTCTTATCGCTTTCGATTGAAGCTGCATCCTGTCATAGACTATTCGCAACAGGTGCACTTTACTCACCCATCTTCGCGACGCCTTCTCAGCATTGTCGCGCATTACTTGGGAGATTCCCTCTGGCATTCATCAATTTCGCCTTTTGCCCAGTACCGCCAAGAGTTGGCTTCAACTCTAAAAAGGCATCTATTGTTATCGTTTTCAGTCGTAAATGAAAGGATTTCCAGTTGTGCGTTTAAAAAAGAATACACAACAAGTTGTACTAAATTTTTTTATTATACAGCGATACCATATATAAATGGGACGATTCTTGGTTGGAATCATGACAAGAGAAAATGTCATAAATGGGCAGAACGGCACAGACTCGTTCTGCAATGTTGAGGCAGTATCGCCTCTAGGCATTGGCGAAGAAGACGAACACACTACAGAAAAGACCATCACGTTTGAAGATGGTATTCTGTACGGAGACAAAGGAGACGCTAAAGGTATCAACCATGATACCACGGCGAGATGGGTAACGCAAGAGTACGATATTGCTCACCTGATCGAAACCAATAACACTTTGATCTATCAGGAAGGCGTGTACAAAGACTTCGCGGAAGCCCATTTGATGAAGTTGCTCTACGATGCAGCGGAACATATCAAGAGATCCAATGGATCGTCATTGATACGCAATAGTGATATTGCCGAAGTCGTTTCGAGGATACGCCATTGGAGTCTCAAGTCCATAAGCGAATTCGAGTGCGAACGCCGTCGCGTGTATAATGTCGCCAATGGTGTCATTAACCTTGATACATACGAACTCATGCCACACTCACCGGAGTATAGGATCTTGAGCAAGTCTCCAGCAGTATACGATCCGGACGCGGATTGTCCAAAATTCCGCGAGTTCATGGATCAGTCCCTCGATAAGAGATACCATGACTTTATCGGAGAGTTCATAGGATATGTATTCTGGCCGCAGTACCACATACATAAAGCCAGCATGTTCCTGGGGCCACAGCGTGCTGGAAAGGGCACCATGATGCGAGTCATCGAAGCTCTTGTAGGCAAGGATTCCTGCGCCCACGTCAGTCTGCAGGACCTGCTGGAGCACAGGTTCATGCGTGCGAGGCTGTTCGGCAAGAAGCTCAACTCTTATGGAGATCTGCCAGCGACCGCTCTGAGGGATGCAGGCATCTTCAAGAACGTTACCGGTGAAGATACTATCGATGCCGAGAACAAATACGAGCATCCGTTCAGCTTCAATAACACAGCGAAGCTCTTGTTCTCAGCGAACAGCCTGCCGAAGCTTGTGAATCCCGACCAAGCATTCTATGGTCGATGGGTCATCGTGCCTTTCGAGAACTCTTGCTATGGGAATGAGGACTCAAAACTTACTGAGAAGCTCACCACCCCAGAAGAACTGAGTGGAGTGTTAAACCTTGGATTAGAGGGTCTCAAGCGTCTCAAGATGAACGGCTGGAAGTTCACTTATGCAGATGATGCTGCATCTATCTATCGCAAGCAGAGTAATCCGCTATTTGGATTCCTTGAAGATAGGTGCGAGGCATCCTCTGAAAGCTACATCGTCAAAGCTGACTTTGTAGCGGCATATAACGAGTATGCTAACGAGAATGGATTCCCCCCGGCTCCGTCTAAAAAGGCCATAGGGTCCCAAATGGAGGATCAGACCATAATCCCAGTAGATACGTATTATCCCGCTGTAAATGGGAGGCAGGCTGAAGCTTGGAGGGGTATCAAGCTGAGGGAGTAAGTCCGGCTTAAAGGAACCCGGACAATTGACTTAGTGGGCTGTCTTCTCACCATATTGTTGGCGAATGGAAACATTTTTCACAAGTATTCGAGAAGATACGTCCCATATGGTCAGTTTTTGATAATGTTAATAATAAATTAACGCTCGCATATTGCTTTTATGGGTCGCTTCTACTTTTGATAGCGCGAACAAGAATTCTTGAATATCATAAGGAGTGACCATAATAACCGATATAGCCCATATTTCCATCCGATGGAGGGCATCACGCCACGACTCGATCCGTTATATGCAGATAGTGGCGGTTATGATTGATCAAGCGGGTATCCTCGGAAGTCCCATTCAGCAAGTGAAGGACTTCCTCGTCCCCCCTACCCGGTTCCGTTGTGCGAAGATGATGTCGACGGCTCTGGCGTACGTATAGTTCGCGTGTTACGAACGTGTGTGTTAGTATGCAATTCCGCTTAGTGGTACGTGGGCGTTAGAGAGAATAGCGTCCATCCGACCCAAGATATTCGCGTCAATAGCATGTTCCTGTCTATGTATTAACAAATATTTTTGGAGCGTCGCGCACAAAATCACAATCTACGTACACCCGTGTATAAGATTGTACATTTTTACCAGTAAGCAGTCGGTTCGTAATCGACTATGACACATCTTCCAGCCACTTTGCGCATTCTAAATGTTTTAAAAATTTTTTACGTGTCGACTAATATGACAAGCGTTAATCTTGTCAGTGATTAAGATGAAAAACATAGTATTTAAACGGAGATTGTCCAAATCGGTGGACAACAAAGCATCGATCGTAACTATACCGAGAGCGATTGCGCAGTCATGGCAACAATACGCCACAGTCAACCTTGTCTTCAATGGGGACTCATTGGTGATCACGCCATTAGACGAGCGTGGATCGGAACGCAGAGAAGGTGCAACTACAGAAAACGATGATGGAAGCGAGTTCAATGAGTTGAATGAAGAACAATATCTGCAAACGCTGGAGAAGATCAAAGTCTTGCTATTGGATGTGACGAAGGACTTCGAGCCGGGTGACGACGGCGTTACTCACTTCTTCGAGGATTTGTACAACGCGCTCGATGAAGTAATCGCAATCTGACCCCGTGCGCAGCGTGTCCGGAGTGCATAGGGGCTTTGCTGCGTCGGGTGCCGGACCCTCCGGGCATCATATGCTTTAATAATTTATCCACCATAGTATCAAGCGAACTCCTGCAGAGCGACATATTTGTACTCCCAAAGTCGAAGGCAATCGAGTTCTTCCAGGTGTTGTTTCCCGAATGAGGCTGTATCCAAGTTGTAGAAGGGAGCCGCATTCAATGATCGGCTTTCCGATACCGATCGAGTTTGAGAGAAGTTTGAGTATCTCCCCGTCATGGATTTCTCATTCAAGAATTGCTCTCGCGCCCACCCAAAAGTTTTTCGTGTGAGGGATAATGGGACAACAAGAGGGAACGACATTGGATGCACCTAGTGATAACACGAGCATGGTAGTGAATACCGATATAATGGCGCTTTATTCTTCTGGGGAGGCTCTGATTGATGCCTGAACCTGTTCAAGAGGGCCCAGGTACGCCACAAGCGGATCTTCAGATGCTGCTTCAAAAAATAAAGGCTGATGTTATCCTACGTGGGCCAGTCTTTCCGGAGCCAGTGCAGGTATTAATTGTCAAACCTGTAAACAGAGCTTTAAAGGTCTCCTGCAGAGGTCTTAACAGCAATAAGTTCTATGACTCAATACTATCACTTGATCAGATAGCTGCGCTTCAGATTACTTCTGACGACGTTTCTTTCGATGGCGATGCATCCAACTTCCGCCTCGGTGTTGAAGCTTTGAGGCTCGGCTTGGCTTACGAGTACGATCCTTACTTCACGCTTTCTATAGCGCGCGTTGATCCGCTGCCCCACCAACTGGAAGCTGTCTATGACTACTTCTTGAAGCTTCCCCGAATTCGGTTCCTACTGGCCGACGACCCTGGAGCGGGCAAGACTATCATGGCTGGTCTGCTGCTAAAAGAGCTGAAGATCCGTGGCATGATCAAACGCACTCTCATAGTCACTCCGGCTAACCTAACCTTCCAGTGGCAGCGCGAGATGCAGGACAAGTTCCGGGAGCGTTTCGAGGTGCTACGTGGTGATGTTCTTAGATCCAACTATGGCACTAATCCCTGGCAAGACCGTAATCAGGTGATAACTTCCATGCCCTGGGTGGCACGCATCGAGGATGCCAACGAAAGTTTACTGCGCAGCCACTGGGACCTGGTGATCGTCGATGAAGCCCACAAGATGAGCGCTTACAGCCAGGAAAAGAAGACTTTATTCTACAAATTGGGCGAGGAACTGTCTGACCGCACTGATCACTACCTGCTTATGACTGCAACGCCTCATAAAGGCGATACCGACAACTTCAGTCTCTTTCTGAGGCTGCTGGATAAGGACGTCTATGCCGACGTTAAGAGCCTTGACGAAGCCCTCGCACGGCAACAAGCGCCGTTTTACTTGCGCAGAGTCAAAGAAGCCATGGTGAAGTTCCCAGATGAAAGCGGCAAAGCCCAGAGCCTCTTCACACGTCGCCTGGTAAAGACCATCGACTTCGAAATAGATAGCGAAGAATTGGATTTGTACTATGAACTGACCAACTATGTGGAGGACCAGTCAGTCAAAGCATCCCATGATGAGAACACCGTCCGAGGCCGCGCCCTTGGATTCACCATGGCTATGCTTCAGAGGCGCTTTGCATCCAGCGTTTATGCCCTGAGACGGAGCCTGGAGCGCATCAAAGCCAAACGGGAGAAGGTCCTGGAGGACCCTGAAGGATACCGTGAAGCTCAGAAACTCAAGAAGGTCCCTGAAGACTTCGAGGATATGACTGAAGAGGAACAGCAGAAGGTCCTGGCAGATCTGGAGGATGTTGTCGCCTCAGTCAATCCCCAGGCACTGCGTGAAGAGATCTTCCAGCTTGGCAAGCTTATAGACAGGTGCCGCGACCTGGAGAAACGGGATGTCGGCTCCAAGTTGAGCAGGCTCAGACAGGTTCTGATGGACCAGGGCATATTCCAAGACCCACAGATGAAGCTGCTTGTATTCACTGAACATAAGGACACCCTGGACTACCTGGCCGGAGACGGCAAGGACGGTCGACCCTTGGGCAAGCTGCGGGAGTGGGGGCTTTCTGTAACCCAGATCCACGGGGGCATGAAGATTGGTGATAGGGACACACCCGGAACCAGAATTAATGCCGAGCGGGAGTTCAAAGAATCGTGCCAGGTCATGGCAGCAACCGAAGCTGCTGGCGAGGGCATTAACCTTCAATTCTGCTGGTTCATGATCAACTACGACATCCCCTGGAATCCCATGAGGCTGGAGCAGAGGATGGGCCGCATTCACCGGTACGGCCAGCTCAAGGATTGCTTGGTTCTCAATTTCGTGTCCACCAATACCCGTGAAGGTCGGGTTCTACAGATGCTCTTTGAGAGAATTGAAAGGATAGAGCGGGACCTCGATCCCCATAACACCGGTAAGGTGTTCAACGTCCTGGGAGATGTCTTGCCTTCCAACCAACTCGAACAGATGCTTCGAGAGATGTATGCGCAGGTCTGCAGTGAGGAGGACATCAAACGAGTCATCTTTCAAGAGGTGGATGTAAAACGCATACAAGAGATAACAGACCACGCTCTTGAGGGCTTGGCCAAGAAGGAGTTGAATCTCTCATCCATCCTGGGGAAGTCCGAGGAAGCGAAGGAGAAGCGGCTGGTCCCTGAAGTGATCGAGGACTTCTTTCTCAAGGCAGCCCCCCTTTCAGGCTTGTCACCAAAGCCATTGCGGCAGAACGAACATATCTATCGAATGGGCAGGACCTCTAGAATGCTCTGGGCCCTGGGCGAACGTCTGGAACCTACCTTCGGCAAACTTGGCCGAGAGTACAAGCAGATCGCTTTTGACAAAGATCTGTTAAACGAAAATCCCACTACTGAGTGGGTAACACCCGGTCATCCTCTTTTCGAGGCAGTCAGATGCTATACACTGCAGAAGACGGAGGAGGATCTGAGGAGCGGAGCCATCTTCTTCGACCTGCATAGCCTTGAGCCCTACCGACTGGATGTGTATTCTGCAGCAGTGAAAGATGGCCAAGGCAAGGTGGTGCATAGAAGGCTCTTCGTGGCCCAAACCAACCTCGATGGTTCAGTAGTTGTAAGACAGCCCACCATATTCCGCAAGCTGACAGCGTCGACCCAGCACTCTGATCATCCAGGCGGAAACGGCCTGCCAGAACATGATGCACTGGTACAGGTGTTGCTTGATCAAGCATTCCAGCCATTCCTGGGGGAGATCCAGGCCCAGAGAACGAAGGAAATCGAGACCATAGAGCGCCACATGGAGATCAGCCTGACTGAATTAATAACCAGGCAAAACCTGGTATTAGGCGAGCTTATGGAGAAGCAGCAGCAAGGAATCACTTCTCAGCCTATTGCAGCCAATATTAAACAAGCAGAGGACCGACTAGACGATCTCATCGAACGGCAGGAAAGACGTAGAGAGGAGCTGCAGCGCGAACGCTTCCTGAGCATCTCCGAAGTGAAGAATCACGGTCGAGCATGGGTATTGCCCCATCCAGAGAGAAAAGATCCCGGCATCGCACCCATGGTTGAAGATAAGGAGATCGAACGGATAGCTGTACAAGCGGTCATAGCTCATGAAGAAGCACGAGGTTGGCGCGTAGAGAGCGTAGAGCAGGATGACAGGGGATTCGATCTGATCTCTCGTAGACCCCATGCAGAAGATCCCAAGACCTCAGTTGAAGTCAGGTTCATCGAAGTGAAGGGAAGGGCTGCTGTGGGTGAGATCGCACTCACCACCCATGAATTTGACACTGCCGAGAGGCTGAAGGATGATTACTGGCTGTACGTGGTCTTCAATTGCGCCACCAGTCCGGATATCCACGTCGTCAAGAACCCGGCAGTACTTGGTTGGGAGCCACTTGTGAAGATCGAACATTACCATGTGGGTGCAAACACAATCCTGGGAGCAAGCAAATGAATCAGATACAATACCCCAAACGCCTCATAGAGGTTGATCTGCCCATCAAAGAGATCAGTAGGCATGCTCGCCGTGAGAAGTCCATACGGCATGGGCATATTTCCACCCTGCATATTTGGTGGGCGCGCCGACCTCTGGCCGCCTGTAGAGCGGTGATATGCGCAGCCCTTTGGCCCGATCCAGCCGATCCTCAATGTCCGGAGAAGTTCAAAGAGGATGCTGCTGCGATCATGGCACGCTTCAAGAATCCCCTGGAAAGGACAGATTTGGACTACAAAGAGCCACTGGCCCTCCGGAAGGCATTGCTTGATTTTATTGCAGATTTTGCCAATTGGGACAATTCCACTGATGAGAGATATCTGGAGACCTCTCGTGCACTCACTCAGTCGGCTCATGTGAGTCTTGGAGGAGCGCCTGGTTCCCGACCATTAGTTGTCGATCCCTTTGCAGGCGGCGGCTCGATCCCCCTGGAGGCATTACGAGTAGGAGCTGATGCATTTGCCTCCGACCTGAATCCGATAGCAGTACTGCTGAATAAGGTGATTTTGGACTACATACCTTGCTATGGTCAGAAGCTGGCCGACGAGGTTCGAAAATGGGGCTATTGGATCAAGGTTGAAGCCGAGAAAGAGCTGGCTGAGTTGTACCCAAAAGATCCTGATGGGGCAACTCCCATAGCCTATCTTTGGGCCAGAACCATCACCTGCGAGGGGCCGGGGTGTGGGACAGAGATACCAATGATACGTTCTCTATGGATGGCCAAAAAAGGAAAGCGTTCTGTTGCTTTGAAAATCATCCCCGATCGGGAAAAAAAGCGAATCGAATTCCAGATCATCTCAGAGGCAACGCCCCAAGTTGTTGGGGAGGGTACGGTCAGAAGGGGATCTGCCACCTGCCCGGTCTGTGGCTATACCACTCCAGTGGCCTCAGTTCGTGAGCAACTCAAAGCTTGCAAAGGTGGGATAAACAGGTTAACACTCTATTGCGTTGTTGCCATCGAAAAGAATAGTGGAAAGACTGTTTATAGGCCACCATATCCGAGCGATCTTCATGGAGTTGAAATTGCTGAAGATAAATTGGATAAGTGTGCCCTCGACATAATCAATGGACTAGCACTCCTCCCAGATGAACAACTCCCAATTATGAGTGGCGTCTTCAATGCACCAATCTATGGGCATTCTACTTGGGGAAGCCTTTTTACTCCACGACAAGCCTTCATGCTCTCTACTTTCAGTCGTATAGTTCGGGAGGCTCCAATAAACCGATCAGAAGCGAGATTGGAAACCGCAATTCGTGTTTTGCTAGCATTGACTATCTCCAAAATGACTGATTTTCATAGCAGTCTTTGTGTTTGGCGCAATGCTAGAACCTGTGTTGCGCATACATTTGGTAGGCAAGCATTGCCTATGGTTTGGGACTTCGGGGAGATGAATCCGTTCATTGGAAGCGCCGGTGACTTTGGTGAGGCACTTGAATACATCCTTCAATTTATCGAACATGTTTCCAAAACTACAGGGAAAATCGGGTATGCTGAAAATGCAGATGCTGCGGCCATCCCACTTCCATCCGACTCTGCAACACTCATCGCTACCGATCCGCCATACTACAATGCAGTTCCTTATGCTGACTTATCGGATTTCTTTTTTGTTTGGCTTAGGCGTATGCTATTTAAGTGCTTGCCAGATAACTTCGCGCCACCGCTAACCCCAAAGAAACTTGAAATATGTGAGATGGCCGGGTGGGACCCAATCCGCTACTCAGAAAAGAATGGTGCGTGGTTCGAAAAACGAATGTCTGAGGCCATGACTGAAGCTAGGAGGGTAGCGGCTCCAAATTCACTAGGAGTTGTTGTGTTTGCACACAAAACAACGAGTGGCTGGGAGGCACAACTCCAAGCGATGATCCAGGCGGGATGGATTTTTACCGGTTCATGGCCCATCGACACTGAAAGATCTGGACGACTGCGCGCTCATGACTCTGCCGCCCTCGCCTCCTCCATCCACCTTGTCTGCCGGCCCCGTGAGGACCCCAGCGGAGATGTCAGAGAAGACGACGTTGGCGATTGGCGAGAGGTCCTCTCCGAGCTTCCCCAGCGCATTCACAATTGGCTTCCCAGACTGGCCCAGGAGGGCGTCGTGGGCGCAGATGCCATCTTCTCTTGCCTCGGACCTGCCTTGGAGATCTATAGTCGGTACTCCAGAGTTGAGAAAGCCTCCGGTGAGCAGGTCTTCTTGTCAGAATACCTTCAAGAGGTATGGGCAGCGGTCTCAAGAGAGGCTTTGGGGACGATTTTCTCCGGTGACACCAGCAGCTTCGAAGAAGACGCTAGAATCACCGCCATGTGGCTTTGGACGCTCACTGCTGGAGCCAATGGAAACGGCAACGACAATAATGAGGATGTCGACCCAGATCAAGAGGAGACAGAATCTCCATCAAAGTCAAAGCTGAGCGGTTTCATATTGGAGTTTGATGCTGCTCGTAAGATTACCCAGGGTCTGGGCGTCCGTCTTGAAAACTTGTCCAGCCTAGTAGAGGTCAAGGGCGACAAAGCCCGACTGCTACCCGTCTCCGAGCGTGCGCCCTATTTGTTAGGCCAGGAGCCAATACAAGCCAAGAAGCGCAAGATAGACAAGACGAAGCAGATGACACTTGCAGGTGGCGAATCCACGGAAGAGATCATGGAAAGCCCGGCCATTGATGAATCATTCTCACCCGGTTCGACAACATTGGATCGAGTGCATCAGGCAATGCTGCTCTTTGGTGAGGGCCGAGGCGATGGACTCAAGAGCTTCCTGCAAGAAATCGGCCAAGACCAGGGGTTCTGGAGCCTATCTCAAGCTTTGAACTCGCTTTATCCAGTGGGATCGGAGGAGCGCCGTTGGGTGGAAGGCGTTCTGGCCCGCAAGAAGAGCATGGGGCTATGAACGGCACAGATCTGAAGAGGGCATTCTTCAATGTAGTCCGCGAGCATGAATTCGCCTCGCCACTGGAGAAAGCAGCGCTCGCCGAGGATATGGCCACATGGACCAAGTACCTAACCGCGGTAGTGATCAAAACCTGTCAGAGTCTGGGGTGGCAGGCAGCAGCCAAAGGTCAGAAGCTCCATTCTCTGCCGGAAGCCCGCAACGAATACTTAACCATCGACGTTATGGCGTTTCCCCAGACATCAGTCCGCTGGCCACTGCCGGTAGCTGCTTTCGAGCTGGAGAATAACCGTGATCGTGTAACCTACTCCTTCTGGAAACTACTTTGCCTGCGCGTTCCAATTAGAGTGCTCTTCTGCTACCGTCAGGATTCTTCAGAGGGGGATTCGCTGATACGCATGCTGCAAGACGAGATCCTTCAGTCAATGAACACGCCACTAAAAGGTGATACGCTGCTGGTTATAGGCAGCAGAGACGAGTCGTCGGTCTTCCCTTATGGCTTCTTCCGCTGGTGGCATCTCAATTCCGATACCGCAAGGTTTAACGTAATTTAGAGCGTGCCAATCCACGTAGGAGTGGAAATGATGGCATTGAAGCCCTGGTATAAAGTTATCAACCCACTGGAAGACTTGAGAGAAGGCAAATCTCTTGTAGCATCTGAATTTGCAGTTCATCTTGACCAGATCCGCGATCAATCGGGCCATAAGGACTACACTGCGCCGGACCGTTTCTTCAACAGCACGTACCTCACAGAGGGTTTGATATCCTTAGCATCTGAGGTTCTTCGCCGTCTCTCCGGAGACATCTCAAGGAATGCGGTTTTCAATATGGCCACGCAATTCGGCGGCGGCAAAACCCACGCCCTAGCTCTGCTCTATCACCTGGCATCTAATGGCCCTGAAGCCAATGGATTCATGGGCGTTAACAAGATCCTGGAACGATCTGGCTTGACTTCAGTTCCTGAGGCAGCCACAGCGGTATTCGTGGGTACGGAGTTCGATTCCTTCGCCGGACGAGGTCGTGAGGGCGAACCGGTACGGAAGACACCCTGGGGAGAGATAGCCTTCCAGTTGGCCGGTGAACAGGGCTTTCAGATAGTCAAAGAACATGATGCCCAACTGACAGCACCAGGCGGAGATGTCATACGTGCACTTCTGCCAAAGGACCGACCCTGTTTGATCCTCATGGACGAGCTGATGAATTACGTCAGCCGCTTCCGCAAGCAAGGTCTGTCAGATCAGCTTTACTACTTTATCCAGAATCTCTCAGTAGTGGCCAGTGGCTTGTCTAATGTTGTCGTCGCCATTTCCATTCCTACCTCGCAGCTTGAAATGACTTCTGAAGATGAAGCAGATTTCAGCCGCTACAAGAAAGTTCTGGATCGAGTGGGCAAGCCGGTAATCTTGTCATCGGATGCCGATATATCAGAAATTATCAGACGCAGGCTTTTCGAATGGGAGCGGCTGAGCCCTGAAGGACATGTGATACTGGACCAAGAAGCCATTAAGACCTGCCAAGCTTACGCTGACTGGACCAGAGAGCATAAACTGCAAATCCCGGCTTGGTTCGACGTTGATCATGCCGAGGAGGCATTCAAGGCCACCTACCCCTTCCATCCTTTGACTATCTCGGTCTTTAAAAGAAAGTGGCAGTCTCTGCCAAGGTTCCAGCGAACACGAGGCGTGCTGCGTTTGCTGGCGTTATGGGCATCAAAAGCCTTTAGAGATGGCTGGTCCGGTGCTCATCGAGACCCTCTTATCGGTCTGGGAACCGCACCGCTGGAGGACCGGGACTTCCGTGCTGCCGCGTTGGAACAGCTGGGCGAGCCTCTCCTGGAAGTGCCCATTACCACTGATATCGTGGGATCGCCAGAATCACATGCGACAAGGCTTGATGGTCAGGCTGCAGATACCATCAAGAATGCCAGGCTGCACCGCAAGGTGGCCACTGCCGTATTCTTTGAGTCCAATGGTGGCATGACCCGCAGCGAAGAAGCCACGCTGCCGGAGGTGCGCCTGGCCGTAGCACAGCCTGAGATAGATATTGGCAATGTGGAGACCGTTCTGGAGGCCCTCAAAAAGGCTTGTTATTATATCAACGAGAGTGGAAGTAAATTCGGCGTCCGCCCAGGACCCAATAAGATCTTTGCTGACAGCCGCGCCAGTATCAAAGATGAAGACGCTGAAGAGAAGATGCGTCAGGCCATACGAGAGGTGTTCAATAAGGGCAAGACGTTGCGGCCCATAGCCTTCCCTGAGAAGAGCAACGATATAGCAGACCAGCCGATGTTCACTCTAGCGGTGCTTTCTCCTGAACATAGCTTGAGGGAGCCTTCAACCATGACTCTTCTGGAAGACATGACTCGTGAGCATGGCAGCTCGGCTCGATTCTATAAGAGCGCGTTAGTTTGGGCCATACCAGATGGATCGCCTACACTCAAGTCGAAGGCTAGAGATCTGCTGGCTTGGCAGAATATCCTGGAGGAGGAGAGCAGGCTGCAGTTGGATGAAGCCCAAAAGAGTCAGGTGCGAGATAACGTCAGGACAGCCAGCAGGGATCTACACGAAGCTGTATGGTGGAGCTACAAAAACTTAGCACTGCTAGACAAAGACAACCATCTCATGCTCATAGACCTGGGAAAGATCAACTCCAGTGTAGCTGATTCCTTGACAGGGCTTTATATCAGCCATCTGCGTGGAAAGGATCTGCTTGTTGAAAGGGTCAGCCCCAGCTTCCTGGACCGGAACTGGCCATCTCAAACGGAGTGGTCCACAAAAGCGGTGCGAGACGTATTCTTCGCTTCGCCCATATATCCACGGCTTACCAATCAAGATGCAGTGAAGGACGTCATCGCCAAAGGAGTTTCATTGGGCACATTTGCGTATGTGGGCAAGTCGCAGGATGGAGGATACGATCCAGTATTCTATAAGCAGCCTCTATCGCCCGACGAAGTTGAGATCACAGAGGATATGTTCCTGGTGAAAGATCCTGGAGTGAGACAGCCTGCTACCATTATCGTGACACCTGCACTGGTTCGTGTTCAGCCGGGTGAAGAGGTTCAGTTCAGTGCCCAGTGCCTGGATAAAGAAGGCAAGAATGTGACTGTAGAGCGGCTGGAATGGAGTTCTGCGGGTGGCACGGTCGATGCTCAGGGAGCTTTCCGAGCGGGCCAACAAGAGGGAACTTTCAAGGTCACCGTCTCTGCAGGGAAGGTCCAGGGAGAGGCTACAGTGGATGTAGCGAAAGAACCGCCATCCCAGCCGGTTCGGTTAGTGATCTCTCCTGGTGAGGTGGTCCTGGGTAGGGGTGGAAGCCAAGCGTTTACCGTCAAAGGATACGATCAGGATGGAAGACAAATATCCTTGGGCAAGGTTGTATGGTCAGCAGGGGGCGGGTCCATTGATGATAGCGGTTTCTTCCAAGCTGGTCAGGGAGAGGGGTCATTTGAAGTGAGTGCTAGTTCTGGCGACCTGCAGAGCACGGCCAAGATCACCATTAAAGGAGTCAATGCCATCTGGTCAGGCGAAATTCCACATCAGAGGTGGTCACAGTTCTACAATAAGGTCCTCATGAAGCATGTGATGGGTAAGAAACTCAAACTCAAAGTAGAGGTTAAGCTGGAGGATGCAACTCCCGATGATGTTGATCAGATGCGTATAGCCCTGCAGGAATTGGGACTGGATGACGATGTGCAGGCGAACTGAACGGAGAATTGATCATGGGTACTGAAATCAAGACGTGGCAGATTATCGATGGCAGACTGACCTCCATTGATACCGCTTTGAAAAAGGAAGGTCGCAATGAGCCGTACGACCTTGAACCTTGGCTTGCATCTAATCCTGAAATTATCGGAACAGACATCATGATCATTGGTAGACAAGTCATGACGAAGTCTGGCCCTATTGACCTCCTTGGTATTGATAAATCTGGAAACACTGTAGTCATAGAGATCAAACGTGCTGAGTTGCCACGCGAGGCACTAGTCCAAGCTATTGATTATGCATCCAATGTTGCAGAATGGACCGCTGAAAAATTGGGGGAGGTTTGTTCGGCGTATACTTCCAAAGTCTTTGGAGATGCTTTCAATGAGGCATTCCCGGATGTCGATCTGGAAAGTGTCAGCCTCAACAGTACGCAACGAATTGTGCTTGTCGGCTTTTCAATAGAGTCATCGCTTGAAAGGATGGTTGAATGGCTATCGGACTCGTATGAAGTCAACATCAATGCTATAGTCCTTAGTTACACCAAAACGAGAAGCAGGGATGAATTGTTGATGAAGACTTCCATCATCTCAGAAGAGATGGAACAGGAACGGAGCCGAAAACAGAAGAAGTTTGAAATTCCAATGTCTGATGATCCTCCCGAAGTCGAGTACGACGATGTTCGATTGAAGCAACTGTTGCTCGATTACCTCTCGCGTGATAGGGTAACAAACAAACGGATTCGCGATATCCTGATCCCAGCTCTCTTGAAGATCAACGAAACAGAGCGGCTAAGCAGAGATCAATTAAAGGAAGCGTTTGTTGCCTTCGACCCCAACTACGACGAATCTAAAGTAGGATACTACCTGACGCTTATTTCATCACAGCTTGGCATGAAGAAGAATGATTTTCTCCGACAGGTCATTGCATATGAGTACCCTCGTCATCATTGGGAGAAGGACAACTTCTCGCTTCGATCCAAACACCGTGTACTTGTCAATGAAGTACTAGAATACCTGAAAAAAGAAAACAACCCAGGAGGAGCTTAGTCATAGCGCGGTAGATGCATGCCAAACGTGAATACAAAGGCGCATGTATTGATTCGTGATGGCTTTACATGCCGATATTGTGGTGTCCGATTGTACCTCGCCCAGGCAATCAAGGTACTAGATCAGCACATACCCGGAAGAAAACACTGGGATGCTCACTGGGAATCAGAACCTCTAAAGAGTCATGGTGCTACTGTAGACCACATCATACCAGAAGACGAAGGTGGATATGATAGCCCCGAAAACCTGGTTGCATGCTGCGTCATATGCAATTCCAGTAAAGGCAAAGGGCAGAGAGATCTCCTGCCTCGATCTCCAGACAGTCCATGGGATGGTGGAAGCTGCGTATTTCTGACTCTTGCCCCAATGTACAAGGAACACCTGAGCAGAGAGGATGAGAAGTGGCGGAAAGCACTCGTGTGGGAAGGAGTAACGCCAGATGAAAAAGACATTCAAACACAGATCAATAAGCTGTTATTCTAATCTTCCACATTATGCAAGCATGGTTGAAGTTGTGGATGCATCCTGGTGGATCAATCGCCAATTGGAAGTAAGAGCCTCCTCTCCAGCACAGCTCTCGCTGAGAATCAGATTCAATACAACGGGGACGTGAAGACATAATCGGACGCTGAAAGAGTATCGATCAAGCTGTAGAGTCGGTCACAATGGGCATTGAATCGGCATGCTGAGGTGCATATGGGCAATATGGGCCATTTCTACTATTACAGAATAATTGAGAGTAGACAGAATATGAAAAGAAGTGGTGAAAATGACCCATATGACCCATATTTAGTCACTATGAAGCATGGGTGGTCAGCAAACATGGGCTACACAAGGTCGTTTCTGCTAGTGATCGCGTTGTCAGGTTGAAAAAGCATGCTTCGGCTGAACCTTATCTTCGGTTCTGAGATTGGCTTCAATCCTACCAGCCTAGCGGCATCCACTGTGTCCTTGAATGACGATTCCGAGACGTGAATTAGAGGCTCAGCTATCAGCAGTTTTCCGCTTGGTTTGAGCAGTCTGGCTACCTCCATAAGAAAGGCATCTGCATCAGGCACTTCATGGACCATGTAAAAAGCCAAGGCAAAATCGATCTTGTCTGCGATGCCGATTCGGTCTGGCTCGCTCTTATGTGTGGTTATGCGGCTAGCCAGACCTTCCTTCACTGCCTTCTGCTTAACCATCTGGAGCATTTCATCTTGGAGATCCACTGCGATGACTCTGCCAGATTCACCGACCATCCTCGCCATGGCAATGGTGAAAGTCCCTGATCCGCACCCCAGGTCAAGGACCGTCTGTCCAGGTTCAATGTAGCCTCCGAGGATCTTGTCTGGACCATGAATAAGCCTGCGAATGGGATTGTCCAACGCTCGTGCGAGCCACCATGGACAGACGTGAAGTGAAAGGGGCATACTCTATAGCATCCACTTTGAAGGCTAATTAAGATGATCCTTCTGAGATGGGCCTCTAAATGACCGCTTCCCGTATTCTATAGCGAGAATTTAAATCCGATTGGATGCCATGTATAAATTGGTGAGGTTAATGGACAAAATAGATCTTGTAATCATGAAGGCTATTGAGACTGTCTCGCCGAAGCGTTCAATCAGTCCGGTCAAAGTGAATGAAGTCTTGAAGCTGGACGAAGTCGAGCTTGGAGACCGTTTGATGAAGCTCAGGAAGTCAGGGCATGTTGATATTCTTATCAGTGATTATCCATCAAGCTTGACGCTACCCAATGCCATCTCCAAGGTATTCGTAACTGATTTGGGACGCAAGACCTTGAAAGAGGAGGGCTAGGCTTCTATTTCTTCTCCCTGCTGGTGTGCATTGGGCAAGAAGTCCTGAAGCAAGTCATTTCCTCGGATGTTCTCGACATCGAATCCGATATCCTTCGGCAGCTTTGACTTCAGAGTCCATCTGATCTCCGATTGCTCGTAGGTTTCGCCAGTGGAGTAGCATCTGACCATCGGGGAACCTATGAATTCAACTCGCAAGCCACATAGCGGGCAGATTGCTGCCTCAATTTCACCCTTTTCATTCATTCTTTCAGTATTGAACATATTCAATCTACATAGTCCAGTTACCTACTTGAAGGTGTTTAAGAAAAGTTCATAATTATTCATAACACTCGCAGGTTGCTGATGTAAATCCCCAAACCACGTGACGGATCATGATTAAGATTTATGATAACCGAGGGGTGTTATCTAGCAAGCATGAACCCAGATGGCATGGTCGAAGTGTTATTATTTGCTTTATCAAAACTATAAGTCTCTGTGGTCCGATATCATTCTTATTTGGAGAAGGGGGTCTGTTTGGCTGCAGTCGAATTAACTCGCCGTTTGACCCTTCCAATACTTCGTTACTGACCCTTCTTCATCTGTTCTAACATTGCCTGCGCAGCTTTGTAGTAGGCATCCCTGGGCATCAGCGGTTTGCTGACAGCTTTCTGAGTATCCTCAGAGATCTGCCCATCTTTGAAAAGCTGATGACCTGCCTCTTGTGCAGCTTTGAAGACACCTTCGAACAATCCTGTCTCCCCAGCCTTCATCATTTCCTTCATGCCCTCTGCCATGGGCCGGAGTAATGCACCTGCAAACTCAAATCCCCCTTCAGGATTATCGTAGATCGCTTTCATCTGCACCAGGAGCGGATCGAACATTGAGACATCCCAATCTCCGCAAGTGGATACGAGCACTGCCTTCTGCTTCTTCGATCTCTTTTCTCCAATCTCATGAGCTGGTAGTTGTCTGTCCATAATGATCTTGAGCGGTCCCGTAATGCCAGAGTAGTAAACTGGGCTTGCCCAAACGATAATATCAGCCTCTTTGATCTTTGGAAGAAGCATTTGCATATCGTCCTTCTGGCCGCAGATTCCAGGATTAACGAACCAGCAGCTCATATCCCCATTACATGGCCCAACGTTCAGTTTAGCGGCATAGAACAGATCCACATTCGCACCTGCTTCCTTCATTCCTTCCAGGAACGGATTCAGAATCATCGCAGTGTTCCCGTTACCCATATGCGGGCTTCCATTTATTGCTACTACATTCATTTTTTGCATCTCCTCTTATCGTGCTTTCTTGGCCTTCTTTGACTGCTTGCTCTTGCGACGGTTTGACTTTGGTTTTAATGCCGGTTCAACAGCAGTCTCTTCGGGGACGGCCAGACGCGCTTCTTCATCTCGTAATGAAAAGACCATAGCCCGACCTTTCTGTTCCACAAAGATCTTGTCTTCACGACCAAGCCAACCTAATGCACCAAAGATCTCTTCGCGACTTAGGGATGTAGACTTCACGAGGCGGGCAAGGTTGCTCGGTCCATTCTGGTTGAGTGTTTTCCAAACAATACCTGCATTAGCTCCAAATAATGATTCTACTGTCGGCTGATTCATAATATATGATGGATAACGATCATTCTATATTAACGCATGGAGGAGCCATCCAAAACGATTGGCTGAGTTAGGCGTACCCGCCAAATTTACTTTTTCCATTGAACACTGCGTCAGCCAAGCAAGGCCAATTTCCAATAAAAGTGCACAAATCCCCTAGTATATGGACACTTTATAAGGGGAAATGTAGACTTTTTGTGAAGTGTCGCTTAGATGGCATAGAGGCTTCCAATGTTGGATATGGGTGCGTATCCGATCATTTCCAGGTAGCCTGTCCCTATTTGTTCACCGCCAAGGTCTACTGCCCGAACCCTCATTAATCCTTCCCAGTATTTAAGTGGACTGTCCTCCAGATCCATGTTCTGTTCATCAAAGTATGGCTCCAGAGCAAACTTGCCTACCGGGGTCTCTAAGACCCAATCCACGGGATACTTCGTGCCGGATGGAGAAGTCCACCATCTGGTCGCGGTTATGTTCGCGGCATCCTTCCCTTGCCACCAGCTTACATTCCCGTTAGTATCAATGTGAGTCAATCTGCGGTGGCTTGGTATGCTATGCTTGAGGAGATCTTTAAGGTCGTAGAGCATGACATAGCTTCCATCATCGAGACGCAGGCTGAACCAATCCCAGGCCGGATAACATTGGCGGAATCCGCCCCACTGATGATCGAACCAGCTATCTCCTGTGACATTTATCGTGCGCCGACCTACGGTTATGGTCCCTGTTGTAATCATCGCTGGATGAGAATAGTAGTAGGATCGGCCAGCCATTGCATCTGATCCTATGCTTAGACAGGTTCCCAACTCGGTTATGCCAGTTGGTGATTGCAGATAGTAGCCTGCTTTGTCGTTGGCAACGGTCAAGTTCATTGAGATGGTTTGAGATTTACCGTCGCCAACAGATGCACTTCCGCGCGTTATGATGTTCCAAGAATCAAGGTCGCTCCAATAGGTGAGGTTGGTTTGATTGTCTTCATAACGCCAGTAAGCTCCCTTATTGCCATCAGTGCCGCTGGTGATATTGGCTTGCTCCGGCAATATCGAGTATCCGTAGAGCGGATGCTGGCTGTTGTAGACATCGCTTATGGCTGCGTGGCTAATGAATGCCATCAATCCCGGCTGGAGATCCATTTGGAAGATCGTATACTGGATTCCGTATAGTTTGCCGGTCTCCTCATCATGCAATATACCCGTCCAATATAGCCACTCAGCGAAGAGCTTGGTATTCGTCACAACTTCTTGTGGCTGGTGCAATATATGATCTTTGGGGAATTCGAATACCTCTTCGGCATTCAGAGAGCGGTATTCAGCAGACAAGTTAGTGGCGTTATCTGCATCCTCTGGAACGATTGTATCCGAGGATGCTGCTGGCATTAACAGCAATACAATGATCAAGATCGGCAGTATACCTGTCAAAGCTTCAACTCTCCTTCGTAGTGAACATAGCAGTCTCGTTGCCGAACTATTTAGTATTTTTGAAGCTGGAGGTCCGCTTGATGCTGATGATCAGTGTCCCAAAGATGATGCTATGCCGAAGACTCAAAAAGGAAGCTCTTGAAATGCTGAAGGCGAATGCAATATGGGTTATATGGGTCATTCTCACTACTGTTCGCATAATGAAAATAAGCAATAGATATGGAAGAGTGGCAGGAATAGACCATATAACCCATGCATCCAGAATCCTATACCGATCAGATAAACGTGGAAAAAATAGCATGTAGAATAAGTTAATATATCATTATTAAATAGTATATTAAAAACCGGAATGGATGTGAAGCAAATGAAAGATGCTATCTTAATCGGACTGATTACTGCAATATTGGTATGTGTACCAATCTCAATCGCCATTGATGACAGCGTAACAGAGAGCAATTCAATCAATGATTCCAATGAAAATCAGAGTTTGGGAAGATACTATCTTGACAGAAGTGGCTTTGAGACGAATTTGATTATTAAATCCCCTGCCCCCGACACCTACAGAAACGAACTGCCACCAATAGGAGTAAGTGAAGTGACTTACGATTCTGGAAATCTTACACTTAAGGCATGGCTATCGGATAAGCCAGCGGATGATGTCAAGCATCCTGCTGTAGTCTATGCGCATGGAGGCTTCTCGTTTGGCACCAGAAGTGAATGGGCAGCAGCACAAGAATTCGCAAATCAAGGGTTTGTCGCGATGACTCCGATGCTCCGAGCTGAGAATGGAAATCCTGGAAATTTTGAACTCTACTATGGTGAAGTTGATGATATAATTGCGTCTGCCGACTTCCTCGCAAATGTCTCCTATGTAGATCCCAATAGAATATTCTTGTTTGGTCACAGTGCAGGGGGAACAGTATCAATGCTCGCTTCGATGATGCCGTCCAAATATCGCGCAATTGCCTCGCTTGGCGGCTCTCCCGACCAAGATGCATCGTTCTCTTTTGGTTTAAGAAGCATAGTGCCATTCGACTTGGCAAACAGGAAGGAGATTGAACTGAGATCACCTACCCTCTATCCGGATAGCGTTACAAAACCTCTCTTCTTGTATGTTGGTAATCGAGATGTCAGTTACTTGGCTCCAACAGAGGAGTTTGCTCGCAAAATAAACGAAAGTGGTGGAACCTGTAAGATGGTTGTTGTCAATGGAGATCATTTCTCATCTCTTGGGGAGGCTATAGGATTAAGCATCGAAGAATTCAAAAAATATTAATTAATTTATTTGCTTGATAGATGTAGAGGATATCGCAGTCAATATGGGCCATATGGGTCATTTCTACTACTGATTGCATAATGAAGAAAACAATATCAGTATAGAGAGTGAAGCAAATGGCCCATATGAACCCATGTTTGCCTGATGCGTTCGAATCTCCGGCAACGTTCGCGCGATACGAAGTCTTCAGAATGGCGGACAACATGGCTACTTGGTTACCATTTCGAATCCATCGTATTGATTTGCATCCTTGCGTGGCTTCTATGTGCCTGAACCTTGCAAACCAACTCACTCTTCCGTTAGGGACCTAGATTCCTTTCTTTGAAGACGGAACAATAAGATGGTGGAAATCCGGTTGTGTGACCATTCTATATTCTCGACAGGATGATCCATGTCGATAATTAGTTATAGAAATGATGGGCAAGCACTCCTTAAAGAACATTCTGAATAGTTTAAATCTACGGTCTATGCATCCAGAGAAATCTGAAAGATGGAAATTGTTTTAAGTGCGGAGCATGAGATTTAAACTCGGTGGAGGAAGACTATGCCACGCTGTTTGAAAAGAATTCTATTAGCGACTATATTAATAGCAGCAATACCGGGAGTATTTGGCGATGAAACTCCAGTCGTTGGTGGTTCATCCACAGACACTATGAGGAACGATGCAACCGATTACACTATTGCAGCCAACCTGAAGGCGAACAACTCTCCTGTATGGAGTAACAATGAAGAGGATTTTAACTTTTCCAATCGTGGATTTATCGCGACCGATGATCCGCTGATTATTCCATCTGATTACCCGAATATCACAACCTGGAATATGGAAGAGTTCTCATACCAGGATAATGAAACTTGTCCGGATACGATAAATCCTCTTCTTTACAGGCATGCACGATTGAATAATATTAATGGACTATTCGAAGTTGTCCCAGACAAAATCTACCAGGTCCGAGGATATGATATTACTGCAATGAGTCTCATTAAAGGTGACACAGGCTGGATAGTCATCGATCCCATGGTTACGGTTGAGACGGCACGAGCAGCCATGAGCCTGGTAAACAGGACACTAGGGTACTATCCTGTAAAGGCAGTCATTTATTCTCACCCGCATGCGGACCACTACCAGGGAGTCAAAGGGGTAATTACCGATGAAGAAGTTGCTGCAGGAGACGTAGAGGTTATTGCACCTAAAGGATTCATGGAGCATGCGGTCAGCGAGAACGTTTATGCCGGAACTGCAATGCAACGACGGGCTGCATATATGTACGGACCACTTCTTACACGCGATGCAAGAGGTCTTGTAGATAACGGTCTTGGGAAATATACAGGATTCGGTAGAACATCTCTTATAGCACCCACGATCGATATTAATGGCACCGGCGAGAACCTCACTATTGACGGAGTCAATATGCAGTTTCAGTACTGCACCAATACCGAAGCTCCTGTTGAGATAAACATCTGGTTCCCGGATTTAAAGGCACTCTTTATGGCCGAAAACTGCGTGGGAACGCTTCATAATATTCTAACTCTTCGCGGAGCACAGGTGCGAGATCCTCTCCAGTGGGCCAAATTCCTTGACGAATCACGAAGGTTATATGGCGATCAAGCAGAGGTCGTGTTTACTGCCCATAATTGGCCCAGATTCGGGAATGATAAGGTCATTGAGCTGCTGGAAAACCAGCGTGACATGTACAAATACATCAATGACCAGACGCTAAATCTCATGAACAAGGGCTATACAATGGATGAGATTGCAAGCATGATCGTCCTTCCCGAATCGCTGCAAAAATATTGGTATACCCACGGATTCTATGGCCAGATCTATATGGCAGTGAAAGCTACCTACCAGCGGTATCTTGGATTTTACGATGCTAATCCTATCAACCTGAAGCGGCTTCCGCCAGAGGAGTTTGCCCGGAACATTACTGAGTACATGGGCGGAGCTGGTGCTGTCCTGGAGAAGCTTGCCAGAGACTATGACGCTGGTGAGTATGAACTGGTAGCCTCCATCGCTCATTATCTCGTCTTTGCAGATCCAACTAATATGGACGCTAGGGAGATGGAAGCTGATGCGCTTGAACAACTCGGATATCAGGCGGAATCAGGTCCGGCCCGGAATGCATACCTGACTGGGGCCCAGGAGCTTCGCAGCACCAGACCGGCACAAGGATTAACGCAGATATCTGCTGATGTAATGTCTGCGATGTCATTAAGCCAGCTCCTTGATTATATATCAGCAAGGCTCAATGCTTCAGAAGCTGATGGAGAGGACTTCACGATTAACCTGGTGGTCAATGATACTGCAGACAAAGCATTAATTCAAGTAAAAAATAGCGTGCTCAACTTCTGGACTGGCGAATCCTCGGCAGATGCGAATGCTACCGTCTATATGCCTCGCAGGACTCTGGAACAACTGGCACTTGATCCGTCAGTTCCTCCGGCAGGTGTGAATACAAGCGGAGATTCCTCTGCATATGAGCGATTCATAGGGATGTTGGATGTGTTCAAACCTGGCTTCAACATCATCCTTCCCTAACCTTTTTTCCAAGAACAAAATAATCAGACGCCCACGCTGTTTGTCGCATGCTTCAATTTGAAAGATATTGAGTTTTCAGAGCAAAACGGCCATTATTCTGGCATATTAATCGGCAAGCAAGATCTTTCACGATTCCTTATTTCGAGCTGTCAATCTAGAGCATGATAGACAAGGGTAGGATGAAGAAAAAGGAAGGGAAATTACTCTTCCCATATATCCATAGTCATATCGTGATAGTACTCGATGCGATTTGGCTTGAATTTGACGACCACGTAATCGGGGTTCTCTGGCTTCTGAAAATACGTCTCCATAATCGGAGACCAGTACTTCTTTTTTGTTTCCAGGTCTTCATGGATCTCAGCCTTGCCCTGTATCTTGACATATGGATCGCTAAAATTCTTGCCGGACCAGATAGCAAGGGCGATATCTGGATTATTCCTTATCTGCTCAACTTTGCGGGAAGCTTTCCTGGTAGCACCGATCAGGGTTAGGTCCTCCATTCCCATGAGAGCCATATATCGCACAGAAGGCTTGCCTTCCCGGATTGTAGCCACAGCGGCAACTACCTGGCCGCCGATGACCTTGAAGATGTTTTCCTTTAGTGACATATATCTATAAACTGCTTTGCTTGTTGATATAACTGAGGGCAGGATCATTTCTTCCACATCCGTTGGACGGGGATGGAAAAGGTAATAGATGAGCATGTCTAAGAGACGGCAATAGGAGAATTCGCATGACTCTGAAGGTAGAAATCAAGGATAACAAGCTGTTCATAGAAATTGACCTGGAAAAACCAACCCCCTCGTCATCTGGCAAAACCCTCGTTGTCGCAAGTACACATGGGAATATCGTTACAGATGCTAAAGTTGATGATAAGCCGCTCACCATCGGATTGAATGCCTATATCAAGCCTTGAGAGGTTATTGGCCTAGCCAGCCAACAGGCCGCACCTCCATATTTGCCCCCCTCCAAAGCTGCCGAGCAAGATAAGAAGCTGGAGGCTCAGGAAGGAGGATAAAGAACCCGCTACCCCCAGCATGATTTGCATATCCCTGAAACATATTAATTAACATTCATTATATTTATCTCTTCTGGTGCCTGGCTCTGCAAAAGGACACTGAAAATCATGTGTATGGAGCTTTGGGCTTGGCCAGTCAATCAAGCCCTACAACTCCGACTATTGCCTATCCTCCTTTTCTGACTGGCATTCAGCAACAGGCACAGAGATGAATTAGGCTATAAGCTTTTCTTTGAATGGAATAAGAAGGAGGGAGGCAAAAGTCTGTGATGTAGGAGGGATAGATGGTCTTCGACCTTTGCCAAAAACATATACGTCAATTGTCGGATAAATAGGTTTCGCTCTACGAGAGTGGTATGGTTGTGTATAAGTCCCAGATCGCCCAATGAAAAGGTTGGCTTTAAACCATCCCGCATAGGTCCGGGTCCATTAGAATTTGTTATTGAAGGTAGTAAAGACCAAAGTTGATAATCTTGTATCCTGCCCGCCTGAAGCTCCCAGTTTGACTGCCCCATTATCGGACGTCATGTTTCCACTGCTATTGATGCCTGGCATTACTTCGACATCGGTAAGACTCGCATTGCTGGTTTGGTTCAGTGATGAATTAACGCTTGAGGAATCATCTGCGGATAGGGATTTCGCTGAGAGGGATGTCTGGCCGACGTTGTCTCTGACGAACTCGTCAAAGCTTGACATACCAATGCTGAACGCACGATCACCCATGAAGTTGTACGAGGACCCACCCGAAACCGCGCAGGACGTACCACAGCCCCCGCCCATGCAAGGAAGTGTAGCAAAGGCGGAAGCCACCGCCAGAAACAATGCCATACGCTTGATATTGAATCCCATAAGGTCGATGACTCTTCCGCCAAAGGCATTAATCTGATGGTCCGACAATGAGCAATTCACCCTCCAAAATAAAGCAACAGATTTTGCATTATATACGGGCGTGAGACATCGTTCCTTTGATGCGTGATCATCCAACTCTCCAACAAAGGTCCAACTTTTGTCCAACTCATGAAAATCACTATCAACAGACATTATCCAACTGAAACAACTGAGTTTCTGACTTTATAGCCTGCAGCACAGCCCTACCGATCAACGAAGACAGCTCGCTTCGATAACGCTGTAAGTGAGTTGGATCGGTTGGACGAAGGCTATGCATCTCGAAAATTGGAAGTTGGGTTAAAGTTGGGCGTAGTTGGTTAGTTGGTCCAAATTTTGGCGGGAATCATACTCTGCGAAGATTGAAGACGCGGCAACTCGATCAGGATCATCTTGGTCACTTGCTTGCTTGACACGTGCGCTACAACCGCTATAGATGCGCGGGACTCCATGGCCAGCAAAAGAGTGTAAGGAGCGCTACAAGCGATATGGAAGCATTTGATCGCCCTTCGGAAGCAAGAGTCCACGCTACTGTCCAGGTTGCAGCAGCAGGGACAACTTAATCGCAACGATTATCGTACGTCAGCACTTTTCAACATCTTCGCAAGCAACGCTCAAAACGGGGGAAGGGTGAGACCGGAGGTTTCAGCTCACTTGCTGATGCTGAAACTGGAGGTCAAGCCCGACATGCAGCGCAATACCTCGAAGCTTATTGATAACGAACCAGCACCAGGTCGGAGCATAGGAGATTGAAGAGACACGCAGGGATGAGAATATGCCAGAATGCTCATGATTACTGGATGGCCGATAAAGGAGGGATAGCCATGCTTCCATGGAACAATATGGGTTATATGGGTCATTCTCACTACTGTTGCGCTATAGAGCGAAGACTGAGTTAGTAGAAAGAGTAGTGAAAACAGCCCATATAACCCATATCATTAGTTGAATGCAGAAAGAGTTATATACTATTACGAATACTCTGTTATTATTATCAGGTAGTATGCTACCTACGACGGCTCAGGAGCTATCCCCTCAGCTATCCCTTCT
>Ga0208197_1001121_pt1 | contig 28610 bp, 30 predicted proteins | sample AD_JPNNA4_MetaG_FD_184444 | JGI IMG/M metagenome (GOLD analysis project Ga0208197, IMG submission 184444) | Active sludge microbial communities of municipal wastewater-treating anaerobic digesters from Japan - AD_JPNNA4_MetaG (SPAdes) (version 2) | ecosystem: Engineered > Bioreactor > Anaerobic...
CAATATGGTATCCTCTTTTTCTGATACAATTTCTTACTTTTTGGAAAAACTTCCGGTTTTATCTGGATAGGATCACTGTCTTGAAATAATTAGCTTAAAAACAGTGAATTTTTCAGTGGTTTCGAAACGTCCCCGTGTCCTTTTCCCGTGTCCTTTTTTATGTAAATTAGATTACAAGCCCTCCGTCTACCGAAAGCACAGTTCCTGTTATGAAGCTTGCTTCATCTGATGCAAGGAACAGATATGCATTTGCAATATCCTCCGGCTTACCGAGCCTCTGCATGGGGGTTTTTTCACTGATTGAATCCAGAACCTTTTGAGGAACAGTCTCAAGCATGGGAGTCATTATAAAGCCGGGAGCAACTGCATTTACCCTGATACCCTTTCTTCCAAGCTCCTTTGCCCAAGTCTTTGTCATACCTATAACTCCCCATTTGGCAGCTGCATAGTTTGTCTGGCCAATGTTTCCATATATCCCTACTACGGATGAAGCATTGAGTATTACGCCGCTTCCCTGCTCCGTCATTGTGTCAAGTACAGCCTGGGCACAGTTGTATACGCCCTTCAGGTTGATATTAATAACTTTGTCGAACTGCTCTTCCGTCATCTTCTTAAGCATTGCATCAGCTGTTATGCCTGCATTGTTAACAAGTATGTCTATTCTGCCCCAAGCCTTCTTAACTTCCGCAACCATTTCATCAACCTGTGCCCTGTTGCTGACGTCTACCTTGAAGCCCAGAGCCTCAGCTCCCTTTGACTTGATCTCCTCTGTAACTTCTTTTATTGCATCTTCGCGTGTACCGCAAATCACTACCTTTGCGCCTTCCCGGGCAAAGACCATTGCGGTCTCCTTGCCTATCCCTTTTGTAGAACCTGTGACTATGGCTACTTTATCCTTAAGCCTCATATATTTTCCTCCTTTTATGTATACTACATCTCTACTACGAGTGCGGTACCCATACCTCCGCCGATACATAAGGTTGCAAGGCCTTTTTTCACGTTTCTTCTCTTCATCTCATAAAGAAGCGTTACCAGTATCCTTGCGCCGCTGGCTCCCACCGGATGACCAAGAGCAATTGCTCCTCCGTTGACATTCACCTTGTTCATGTCAAAGCCCAGATCCCTTGCCACTGCAATAGACTGAGCTGCAAAAGCCTCATTGGATTCGATAAGGTCTATATCCTCCAGCTTGAGGTTTGCTCTCTCCAAAGCTTTCTTTACTGCTTTAACCGGTCCTATACCCATTATGCTTGGATCCACTCCGGCAGATGCATATCCTGCTATTCTTGCAAGAGGCTTTAAACCGAGCTCTTCCGCTTTATCCGCTGCCATTACGACCAATGCCGCTGCACCGTCATTTATACCTGATGCGTTTCCGGCTGTAACCGTACCATCCTTCTTAAACGCAGGCCTCAGCTTCGCCAAGGCTTCTGCGGTTACTCCCGCTCTTGGGAATTCGTCGGTATCAACCACAATATCACCCTTTTTAGAAGGAATGACTACGGGAACTATCTCCTCCTTGAATTTGCCTTCCTTAATAGCTGCCTCGGCTTTGTTCTGGCTGGAAGCAGCAAAAGCATCCTGCTCTTCTCTTGTTATATTATATTTTTCCGCCAGGTTTTCGGCAGTAATGCCCATATGGTAATTGTTAAATACATCAGTGAGGGAGTCGTATATCATTGAATCTATTATTTCTCCGTGACCCATTCTATAGCCTGTTCTGGCATTTCTGAGCAAATAAGGAGCTGCACTCATGTTCTCAGTTCCGCCCGCAACAACAATGTCACATTCCCCGGATATTATCTGCTGGGCAGCAATCTGTACAGCCCTCAAGCCCGAACCGCATATCATGTTTATTGTATAAGCAGGCTTTTCAACCGGTATCCCTGACTTCACAGCTACCTGCCGTGCCACTCCCTGGCCAAGGCCTGCCTGAAGAATACATCCCATGATGGTATCGTCCACCATTTCGGGCGTGATTCCTGCTCTTTTGATTGCCTCTTTGACTGCAGTCACTCCAAGGTCTACTGCGGAAACTCCTGCCAGACTGCCGTTGAAATTACCTATTGCCGTTCTTGCCCCACTTACGATAACAACTTCTCTCATTGTGTTTAATACCTCCTCAATGTATTATTACTATTCGTATCAATACATTGCAACTTTCATGCCAAATTTGTTTCAGTCCTATGTTACTTAGAAAACGAGCAGCACTAAACACAGATGTTCCACTGATTCCTGCGGGCTGCAGCAGAGAACTTCGATAATCACTTCATTGCCGCTCGTTATCCATGTTTCAAAAACTATCACACGCCGTGTATTCAGTGAGTTTCAGTGTTTTCAGTGTTATCCTTATTTAATTCCCTTTTCGCCTAAAATTGGGCGTATTATTGCTTCTTGTACCAATCTATGAACCTTTCTATTCCTTCTTCAATTGAAACTTCAGGATTGTATCCCAATACAGCTTTCGATTTTGTTATGTCCGCATAAGTATGTTCCACATCTCCCTTCTGTACCGGCAAATATACTCTGCGTGCAGGTTTGCCAAGCTTTTGCTCTATTAAGTCTATCAGCTCATTAAGCTTTATCGGGTTTGAATTTCCCAGATTGAATATTTCAAATGAACATTTGAGATAAATTGAAGCAACTATCCCATTAATAATATCATCAATATATGTGTAGTCCCTTGAACTCGTCCCGTCTCCCCATACAGGTATCTCTTTCCCTTCATCCATCAGCCTTGTAAAATAGTGTACAGCCATTTCCGGCCTTTGCCTTGGACCATAGACTGTGAAAAACCTCAAGCATACTACCGGTATGTCATAAAGCGCATTATAGGTACTGCAAAATAGTTCTCCGGCCAGCTTAGCTGCTGCATAAGGCGATATCGGCGACTTTATGCCGTCTTCTTTAAAAGGAGTAGAATTTAATCCGTATACCGAAGACGTTGATGCAAAAATAAACTTCTTTACTTTGAAATCTCTGCTGAATTCAAGAAGGTTGACTGTTCCTTTGATATCCACATCAACATACTCAAGGGGATTTCCAATGGATGTTCTAACTCCTGCAAGAGCTGCAATATGAACTACGGTATCTATATTAAATGTATTGAATATTTTCTCTGAAAGCTTCCTGTCTCTTACATCTCCTTCAATAAGGGTATATCTCCGGTTTGAAAGGGCTGCCGATATATTCTTTCTCTTAATTTTCGGATCATAAAAGTCATTAAAATTATCCAGGTTTACTACCCTGTATCCAAGCTCCAGAAGCTTTTCACACAAATGAGAGCCTATAAATCCCGCTCCTCCGGTAACCAAAACAGTACTCATTTTCTCCCTACTCCCTTATATGAGAACCCGAAGCTTTTTACATAGTCAGGCTCATACATGTTTCTCAGATCCACAAAAGCCGGGTTGCGAACAATAGATTTCAACCTTAAAAAATCCAATCCGGCAAAATCCTTCCATTCAGTAACAATCACAATACAGTCGCTGCCTTCACAGGCCGAATACACATCACTGCAGTATTCAACCGAAAGATCAGGATATGCTTTTTCCGCATTTACCATAGCTTCAGGATCATAAGCTTTGATTTTAGCTCCATTATCAAGAAGCATCCTTATAATATTTACAGCAGGTGCTTCCCGGACGTCATCGGTTTCCGGTTTGAAAGCAATTCCTAAAATTGTGATTGTCTTATTCTCAATATCGCCGATTGTTTTTTTTATCTTTTCGAGCATTATTCCGGGCCGGTTATTATTTACCTCCACAGTGCTGTTTACAATCATAGGCAGGTATCCAAGGTTCTTGCCGATATTTACAAGGGCCTTAGTATCTTTAGGAAAACAGCTGCCTCCGTAGCCCGGCCCCGGATTTAAAAACTTCGGCCCTATTCTGCTGTCCAGCCCCATTGCTTTAGATACAACGCTGATATCGGCATTGCAAAAATCACACATATCTGCTATCTCGTTTATATAGCTTATTTTTGTTGCCAGGAAGGCATTGGAAGCATATTTTATCATTTCAGCCGTTTCTATATTAGTTACAACCATTGGCAGATCCAACTGAATCTGAACTGCATATATCCTCTTCATAATATTTACGGCTGCTTCACTTTCAGCGCCGATCACAATTCTGTCAGGCTTCAGGAAGTCCTTAACAGCAGTTCCTTCCCGCAGAAATTCCGGATTAGATACAACATCAAAGTCATACAATTTGCCTTTCTGCTGCAAAACAGCTTTGACTTCCGATTTAATCCATTGTCCCGTTCCTACAGGTACAGTGCTTTTACATACTATAACCTTATAACCATCAATATGATTTGCTATATCTCGTACTGCCTGATGTACATTTTTCATGTCAGCCGAACCATCCTCCAATGGCGGTGTATCCACTGCAATAAAAATCACTTCAGCGTTTTCCACGGCATTTTTTATAGATGTTGTGAAATTTAACCTCCCCAAATTATAGTTTTCTTTAATAATACTCTCCAGGCCCGGTTCATATATCGGAACAACTCCATTTCTTAATTTATTGATTTTATCCTCATCAATATCCATACAGATCACATTCATGCCCAGCAATGCAAGGCATCCGCCCGTAACCAACCCTGCATAACCGGCACCAATAACAGCTGTATTCATAGTAATCCTCCTTCCTGTCAACGTCTTTCAGTCCTTTGAAAAAGCTGCAATAAATCATTGGCGACTCTTTCCCAGTTATAACGCAGAACTGCAAGGCTGCGCCCTTTTTTACCGATTTCAAATGCTGCATCAGGATTGTCAAGGAGATAGTTTATTGCATCCGCAAATTCATCAGGATTACTATAATCGTCTATTTCTATGCCGTTCCCGTATTCCCGGGATACTACCTCGGCATTTCCTCCTCTGTTGGTTGTTATAATAGGTAAACCTGCGGCCATTGCTTCATAATGGACCCTTGACAATGGCTCTTCCCATTGGGATGCGCATAGGAATATATCGCCTAAACTGAAGAAATCGGCAATTTCTGACGGCGGAACAAATCCGGTGAACAGCACAGGCCCTTTCATCTTTTCGGAAAATGACTTCAGTGACCGTACATAATCATCGGATTTATTACTGCCGTACCATTTACTCCCGACTACAACCAATGCTGCATCATTTCTGTATTCCATAACTTTTCCCATTGCTTTCAGTACTATATCCGAGCCCTTCTTTGGGCTGAGCCTGCTTACGTAAAGAACTATTTTATCCCTGCCCAGCTTTGATCTTAATATGGCCCTATTATCAGTTCCTTTTTCAGACCACCAGGGTTCAAACCTATCAACATCAACCCCTGAGTAAACTACATGCAATTTTCTATCCGCAATGGGATACAATCTTCTGATACCGTCAGCAATGAACTTGCTGACGGTGGTGATAAATTCTACCATTTCTATGCATTCAACAGCTGTTTCAGCAGGTATCTTTTCAGGAAGAAACATTTCATTATGAATACTGAGGCTGAATTTTGCTTTTTTCAGTCTCTTGCCTAAAACAGGAACCCAAAGAGGCCTGTTGAATACATGGACTATATCAAACTCATCTTTTAACTGAGGCATTATATTATTAAGGTATTCCTCCCTGTTCCTGCCGGGGACTCTTATATAGCTTACTCCGTCCACTATCTCCTGCTCAGGCAAACTGGGATTCGCTATACAGAAGACAGTCACTTCATGATATCTTGATAAATAAGGCAAAATGCCGTCAATATATTGCTGAATTGCGCCGCCTAAAACTGGGGGAACAGGAAGCTTTTCAGTACAAATCAATGCAATTTTCAATATTTCACACCTCCAACCCTCAAATTTGGAATTATTCACAGAATCATATTTATCAATAGCATCCGGGAAAATATGAACAAGCATTATGGTAACTGACTTGTCCTAGTACATAATATAACGAAGTTCTATTTTTGACACAGATTATGCTAAATAATGGGATGCATTTGAGATATACCTTAGTAAGAAGTTGAATTATTGTTGCAAAATGAGTAACATACAGTGTTATATCTGAGTATTATTTTAGTGAGAGAGGGCCAAGCCTTAAAGGAATAAATAGACTAAGAGGGAGGTGTTATTATGAAGTATCAGGAAGACTATGTCGGAACAAAAGCAGAACTCAGCGAATTTATCAAAAGAGTTATACCGGAACTCTTCGCCGGCAAACTGTCAGTTGAAGGCCAGACAGTACGCATCCCTGCTGACCGTGACCTTGAATACAAAATAAAATATGATTCAGCAGGGTCCTTAACCATCAAGATGTCATGGGAAAATGAGGAAGAAGAATAAATCAGGGGTGGATCTATCCTCCCCTGATTACAACCTTTTCAGGGAGTGATTGCTTTGACCGCTGTCAACCGGGAACCTATTAATGAAGTACTAGGCAATTATGACATTAAAGTTGAGGGTATCAGGAACGAATCATACAAGGACAAAAAAGGTGTATGGTGGGTACAGACACCTCAAGGCTATAAGATATTAAAGAAAATATCCAATTCGGAAGATACACTGAAGTATATCCTGTCAGCTGTCAGGCACTTAACTGATAACGGGGTACACATACCCAGGATTAACAGTACCAGAGACGGCAGAGATTATGTCAATATTGACGGTATATGCTATGTCCTTTCAGACGCTGTAAGCGGAAGAAATCCCAGATATGAATCTCCTCGGGAGCTTGAGGCGGTTATCAAGGAAATGGCAAGGTTCCATCGGGCTTCGGCAGGCTTTTCCCCTCTATCCGGTACCAAACCTAAGGTTCACCTTGGAAAATGGATTGAGGACTATCAGGAACAAATAGATGATATGGAGAAGTTCTATAAACAGGAGAAAGCTCAAGAGCAGACTGATGTCATAGGCAAGTTGATTATCCATGAGTTTCCCGGATTCTACAGTCGGGCAATAAAAGCCATAAACGGTTTGAAGGGTCCTGAATACAAGGAGTGGGTTGATAAGGTAAGTAAGACCGGCGGTCTCTGTCATCAGGATTTTGCAGCAGGAAACCTGCTTCTTGATGCTTCAAACATCATGTATGTATTGGATACTGACTCTATAACCATAGATATACCGGCCAGGGATATCAGGAAAATTTTCAACAAGGTTATGAAGAAAGCCGGGAGTTGGAATATCGATCTTACCGGGAAAATGCTGGGCTACTACCAATCCGAGAATCCCCTTTCCCCGTCGGAGTGGCATGTGGTCAAACTGGATCTTATGTTCCCCCATCTTTTCATAGGTGCAATGAATAAATACTATTACAAGCGGGATAAGGAATGGTCATACGAAAAATACCTTCTAAGGCTAAGAGAAATGTCTGCCTTTGAAAAGACCATCATACCGGTGCTTGATGATTTTGAATCCCTTTTGCCCGAATGACTCAATTGTAAGGAGTGAGCAGCTTGGAAAACAATATGATTGGTCCAGACAGCCTTGGTAACCTGGCACTTGATGTATTGAAAAATTATGACATCTCACCATCAACTGTCACAGTAATCCAAAGCGGAGGTATAAAGACAATATGGAAAATCCGGACTGACAGTGAAACGGTTTGCCTCAAGAGGTTGAAGCAGACCTATGATAAGGCTCTCTTCTCAGTCAATGCTCAAATTTATATAAAAAACAAAGGAGGAAACGTTCCCGGAATAATGCTTAACATAAACAATCAGCCAATAACAATTTATAATGACCAGCTGTTTGTTGTTTATGAATGGTTGAACGGAAGAGATCTCAACTTCGGCACAAGTAAAGACCTGGAGCCGGCTGTCAAAGGGTTAGCCAAATTCCATATGTTTTCAAAGGGCTACAACCCTGTTGAAAATTCAAGAACCTCTTCCAAGCTTGGTAAGTCACCGGAGCAGTATGCTTCAATGAAAAACAAGTTTGCAGAATGGAAAGCAGTTGCCGCAAACAATGCTTCGGCTCCCCAGCATTCAACTTACCTGAAATACGTTGATTCCATGATTGCCATAGCAGGAAGAGCTATAGAGCTCATAAATAAATCATCCTATGACAGTCTGACCGGTCCGGGCTCCGACTCCGTAGTACTGTGCCATCAGGATTACGGCAAGGGTAATGCCCTTATGACCGGCAACGGAATATATGTACTTGACCTGGATGGTGTGACCTATGACCTTCCTGCCAGGGACTTAAGAAAAGTAATAGGAAAACAGGCTGAAGACAGAAACCGTTGGAGTATAGAACTCATAAACGAGGTCACAGATTGGTATACCCAGATAAACCCTATGGATGAGAACGAAAAACATGTCTTGTATATTGACCTGCTGTTCCCCCATTGGTTCTTTGGTCTTGTAAAGAATATTTACCAGTCCGATAAAGCTGTCAAACCGGCTAAAATTGAAAAGATATGCAAGTTGGAGCAGGGCAAGATCCCGATTTTGGATTCCTTGCTGCAATGGAACAAATAGATGACAGGCCGATATCTTTCTTTGATATCGGCCATTAAAAGTGAAAAGAAAACGAGACGACCTGTATGTGTACTAGTTACTATTTCCAAAACTCCATGAGATCATCCCCGCATTCCGGTTCCTCCGTCTTTGCAGTAAACTGCTCTGCAGCATCATTCAGTTCTGCTTTGAACAAACATTCCAGTTCCTTTTTCTTAGCAGCCAGATGCTCTTCTGCTTCATTCATATTCTTCTTATACTTGGCAACCAGCTTTCTATTGCACACTAGTCTGGGTATCTGCTTAAGTATTTTACCAAATTCCTCTACTTTTACTTCAAGCACTGCTACCTCCTGCTTCAATTGAACAAATTCATGATCCATGTTTTCATCTCCTCACTTGCTGGATTCTGTTATGTATCCGGTTTGTCCTCTTCCAGTAACAGTATATGACTTGTACTTTTCTTCGTTACTGTTTATCTTTTGTACTTCCTATATCTTTAAAAGGATAAATGACCTTTGCCATTTATCCTTTTTTTATCCTAATTTTCATTTAGCATTTGCCATGACCATGTTTCTTATCTTCTTCTTCTTCACAAACTGCGTTGATGTTGATTATTACCACATTGTTCAAAACAAAAATAAATTTTATTTTCTCTGGGCAGCAGCAATCATCGCTGCCATTACATCCACCGTCACTTTCTCTCAAGCTCATCATTTCTCTGACAGCATCCATATTACCGGCAATAACTTTTGCTGCATCAACTGATAGTAATTCCGGCATCTTTACATATTCCATAAAGTCACCTCCTTTCATTTTCTGGGCGGAGAATTTGAACCGGTTCGTCATCTTCCAATAGCATTATATGACTTGTACACTTTATTGCTACTGATTGTACAAAAAAAACCATAACCAAGCTATTCATCACAGTTCCATCCTTTTTGCAGCTAATTGCTCCTCTATTTCATGTATTTCTTTTCTACACCGGGCAACCAGCTTTCTGTTAAATATCTGTCGGGGTATCAGTTTCATAATCTTTTCAATTTCGTTTTTTCTTGCTTCAAGTATTTCTATCTCAATCCATGTTTGCTTATATCCGCCCGAAATGGCTTCCCAGTCGTCATGCCCTTTCTCATGGCCCCTGTCGCCTATCTTTATATGACAGCCTTCAATATGCTCTTCCGCCTTTTCCCTGTAGCGGCCTTTATTGCAATCATCCGATGCATTATCCATGCCAATGGTCACGTTACAAAATACAAGCTTGACAATTGTCGTATTATCTCCGCATTCCATACCGCAGTTCTGCCCTACAACAACCTTCTCTCCCGGCTGGGGATCGGTAATCGCTTTCAGCACTTCAGGATTTTCAGCTATCACCTCTGCAAACTTCGGTGTTATCAATTCAGGCATAATAACTTGATCCATATTTTCATCACCTCCCTTACTGGATTCTGCTATGTATAGTGAAGCATAGGTACAATAATTTATGATTATGTACCTATGCATTTCATAATTATTATTATTCTGGCTGGAGCTCTTCTTCTTCGCAGGCTGCATTAACGTTGATTACAACTGCATTGTTCAAAGCAAATATGAATTTAACCTTTTTAGGGCAGCAGCATTCAACATCGTCTTTTACTTTATGTTTGGGTGCACATCCGCCGCTTTCCTTTTTTCTTTCATTCTTTTCTTCTTTAAAAAACTCTTTCAGGGCAGCAGCCATTTCATCTGTGTGGCTTGATTCATCCTTAACCGCCTTTACATTGCCTGCCAAAGCCTTTGCCAATTCCGGCGAAAGCATTTCCGGCATTTTTACATATCCCATGAATTCACCTCCCCTCATTAAATTCACAGAGATTCAGAACCGGTTTGTCTTCTTCCAATAGCATTATATGACTTGTACTTTTCTTCGTTACAATTATCAATAAAAAATCCGCATATCCCAATTTGATATGCGGGTTTTCATTCTCGACAATTAAGAGGGTACTGCCACTAATTATTAAGTGACAGTACCCATTTTAATACTTAGCCCTGTTTAATCTGTCTTGTATGATTTACTTCTGGCTGTATTCGCCCATTTTATCCTTTATGGTTGCATGTGCTGCAGCAAGTCTTGCTATCGGCACCCTGAAAGGTGAACAGGATACATAATTAAGCCCAACCCTATGGCAGAATTCAACGGATGCAGGATCCCCGCCGTGCTCACCGCAGATACCCAGCTTAATATCCGGCCTGGTCTTCCTGCCAAGGTCCACCGCCATCTTTACCAGCTTTCCAACTCCATTCTGATCGAGAGTCTGGAATGGATCCTGGTCGAATATGCCTTTTTTCACGTACTCTTCTATGAACTTGCCTGCATCGTCCCTTGAGAAGCCATAGGTCATCTGTGTAAGGTCATTTGTGCCGAAGGAGAAGAATTCGGCTGTCTTTGCTATTTCATCCGCAGTCACAGCTCCTCTGGGTACTTCAATCATTGTTCCGTACAGATACTCAAGCTTGATTCCCGATTCGGCTATAACCTTATCGGCAGTCTGCCTTACAACCTTCTCAATATACTCAAGCTCTTTCAGCTCTCCTACCAAAGGTATCATTATTTCAGGATGGACATCTATGCCTTTATTCTTTTTAACCTCAACTGCTGCTTCAATTATTGCCCTTGCCTGCATTTCAGCCAGCTCGGGATATGTTACCGCCAGGCGGCAGCCCCTGTGTCCCAGCATCGGGTTGAACTCATGAAGGCTTTCAACCCTTGCTTTAAGCTTTTCAAATTCAACACCCATTGTCTTTGCCAGTTCTTTGATATCCTCGTCTTCCTGGGGAAGGAACTCGTGCAGCGGCGGATCCAAAAGCCTTATGGTAACAGGCCTTTCTTCCATTGCTTCAAATATACCGATAAAATCCTCCTTTTGCATCGGAAGAAGCTTTGCCAATGCGACTTTTCTTTGCTCCACTGTCTCGGATATAATCATTTCCCTTACCGCTGCTATTCTGTCTTCACTGAAGAACATATGCTCGGTACGGCAAAGGCCGATTCCTTCCGCTCCGAATTTCACAGCCTGCGCCGCATCCTTCGGCGTATCTGCGTTAGTTCTCACCTTAAGCCTTCTTACTTCATCGGCCCAGGACATAAGAGTTCCAAAATGTCCTGACATTTCCGGCTCTTTTGTAGGGATAACCCCCTCATAGACATAACCGGTGCTGCCGTTCAGGGAAATGAAGTCTCCCTCCTTATATACCTTTCCGTTAGCCTCAAACTGCTTCAATTCTTCACTGACCTTAAGTCCTTCGCAGCCCGCTACGCAGCACTTGCCCATTCCTCTTGCCACAACAGCAGCATGAGAAGTCATTCCGCCCCTTGCGGTCAGTATTCCCTGAGCCATTGCCATTCCCTCAATATCTTCAGGGGATGTTTCAAGCCTTACCAGTATTACTTTTTCACCATTTTTCGCTGCTTCAACCGCATCAGCCGCTGTGAAGTATACCTTCCCTGAAGCAGCTCCCGGTGAAGCCGGAAGTCCCTTTGCTATTGACACTGCCTTTTTGAGTGCATCTGAATCAAAGTTCGGATGCAGAAGCTGGTCAAGCTGTGCCGGCTCTACCCTCAATACCGCCTCTTCCTTGGTTATCTTGCCTTCCTCAACAAGCTCAACGGCAACTCTGAGGGCTGCAGCAGCCGTCCTTTTCCCGTTTCTTGTCTGAAGCATGAAAAGCTTGCCCTTTTCTATGGTGAATTCTATATCCTGCATATCTTTGTAATGATTCTCCAGAAGATTTGCTACGTTTATGAACTGGTCATAAACCTCCTGATTTATCTCATTGAGCTTTTCAATAGACTGTGGTGTCCTTATCCCTGCAACAACGTCTTCTCCCTGTGCATTCATAAGGAATTCTCCGAATATCTTCTTTTCTCCCGTTGCCGGATTTCTTGTGAAAGCAACTCCTGTTCCGCAGTCATTTCCCATATTTCCGAATACCATTGACTGTACGTTGACAGCCGTACCCAGGTTCCCGGGTATATTGTTCATGGCTCTGTATATTATTGCTCTTTCATTATTCCAGGACCTGAAGACCGCTTTAACTGCCAGCAGCAGCTGATTCTCCGGATTCTGAGGGAACTCCTCACCCTTCTCCGCCCTGTAAATGCTCTTGAACTTCTCCACTACTTCCTTCAAGTCGGAAGCTGTAAGATCGGTATCGTATTTTGCACCCTTTTGTTCTTTTATTTCATCAAGCACTCTTTCAAATTTTGACTTGGGAATCTCCATTACAACATCGCTGAACATCTGGATGAACCTTCTGTAGCTGTCCATTGCAAATCTTTCATTATTTGTAATATCCCTTACAGTCTTAACAACCTCATCATTCAAACCGAGATTGAGAATAGTATCCATCATTCCGGGCATGGAAAACTTCGCACCGGATCTTACCGATACAAGCAGGGGGTTGTTTCCTCCTCCGAAGGTCTTTCCTGTTGTGGCTTCAAGCTCTTTAAGCTTTCCCATTATCTCATCGATAAGCTCGCTCCAGAGCTCTTCCCCTTTGTTATAATATTCGTTGCAAGCCTCCGTAGTAATGGTAAACCCCGGAGGTACCGGCAGTCCAATATTAGTCATTTCAGCCAAATTGGCTCCCTTGCCTCCCAAGAGGCCTTTCATTGAAGCCTTTCCTTCTTTAAAATTGTAAACATACTTCTTCATTCCTGTTCTGCCTCCTTTAATATTTGAAGTATTGTGTTTGCTGTCTCCTCAATCGCCTTATCGGTTACGTCAACTATTCTGCAGCCAATTTTGTTCATTATCTCTTCAGCATATTTATTCTCATAGTCTATTCTTTCCTTGCTGGCATAATTTGCCTGGTCGCTTAGCCCATGAGATTTCAACCTTTCCAGTCGTATCGGGTTAAGTTGGTCTGTACTTATTACCAAGCCGATTATTTTCTTAGGTGATATTTCAAAAAGCTCCTTAGGCGGCTTTACTTCAGGCATCAGCGGTATATTTGCCACCTTTAAATTTTTGGTTGCCAAAAACATACCCAGGGGGGTCTTGGAAGTCCTGGAAATGCCCAACAGCACCAGATCCGCCTTCTTAATGCCTCTCGGGTCCTTGCAGTCGTCATATTTAACCGCAAATTCCATGGCTTCTATTTTGCTGAAGTATTCATCATCAAGCTTTCTTACCGCACCCGGGATATCAGTCGGATGCTGCCCTGTGACCTTTGCAATTGCCTCCACGGCAGGCCCCATTATGTCAACGCAGACTATATTATGCATGGCCGCCTGTTCCTTAAGATATTTCCTGAGCTCAGGCACAACAAGGGTGAACATTATTATGCTGTCCAGGTCTTTGGCCTCGCTGATAACCTCCTGTATGCTCTCTATCTCGGTGACATACGGTATCCATCTGATCCTGATTTCGCATTCGGGATACTGGGCGGATGCGGCTTTTGCCACTTGTTCCGCAGTCTCACCTATTGAATCTGATATCACAAATATTACTGCCCTGTTTTTATTCATAATATCCCCCTAACCTATTGCTTATATAAATCATACAGCAGTTTAGTCACATTGGTTTTGGATACCTTGCCTGTTATTTTTAATTGTTCTTTGCCATCACTGTCTTTAAACGGTTCTACTACCGGTATGCTGTCTATTTCATGAGTGATAAGCTTGACTACTGCATCATATGCGCTGTCATTGTCGAATACATAAACTATATTTGGCATCCTTGTCATAATCATTCCAACCGGCATGTTGTGTATATCATTGTTACCGATTGCAATCTTTATGAAATCCTTTCTCGATACTACGCCGGAAAGTGCTCCTTTACTCTGCACATATATAGTACCGGCATCTCTTAAAAAAAGCATGACAATAGAATCATATACTGTTGCTGATTCATCCATGACTACAGCACTTGTCTTAATTTCAGCAACCTTAATGCTTTTAATGAAATCATGACCGATATCGTTTATCATCTTACCGGAGTAAAAATAGCCAACCTTCGGCCTGGCCTCAAGCATGTCGGACATTGTCAGTATTGTAAGATCAGGCCTCAATGCCGCCCTTGTCATATTCAGCTTTGCTGCCAGCTGCTCGCTTGTGATTGGTTGATATTTCTTTACCAATTCAATTATCTGTTTCTGTCTGCTTGTAAATTCTATTGCAACCACCTGCCTAACAGAAATATTCAGGGTAATTCTGTCCGGGGCTGTGTAAGTGCTTCAATTGACACAACCCAAGTTCTTACTTTATTCTCATTAAATACTATCATAATGCATTAACAATCACAACAAAAATCATCATTTATTCACTACTATGGAGCCCAAATCCGCCATTCTGTTCATCATGTCTGCTATGCTCTTTAAAAGCCCCAGCCTGTTGTTCCTGATATCCTCATCCTCAACCATTACCATAATATTGTCAAAGAAGTCGTCTACAGGTTTTTTAAGTGTAATCATAAGCTCCAGAGCCTTTCCATACTCCCTGTTGTCCACATAGCCTTCGAATTCGGCATTTACTTCATCAAAGGCCCGTAACAGCTCCAGCTCAGCTTTCTCTGTGAACAGCTCTGCGTTGATTTCCGGACTCATGGCTTTCGATGCCAGGTTGGATACTCGATTGAAGGAGCCCAGTATGTTCATAAACTCATCCCTGTACTTCCATTTTGAAAGCTCCCGAATCTTCAGATATGCATCATTAATATCGTCAAACTCAGCGTTTATCACAGCATCAATAATGTCATACTCAAAGCCCTTGTCTATCATGACATTTTTGAATCTTTGCCTGAAGAATTCCAGTATGTCCCTCTTTACTGACTTTTCATCACCCTTCAATATACCTTTTGCTTCAAAAGGCTTAAGGGAATTATCGATTAAATGTGTCAAACCAAGATGAATGTTACTGTCAAGTATTATAGATGTAACCCCTATTGCCTGCCTTCTTAAGGCATATGGATCTTGAGAGCCTGTTGGTTGAATCCCTATGGCAAAGCACCCGCATATGGTATCCATTTTGTCCGATATGCTCAGAATTGAACCATTAAGTGTTGCGGGAGTATTATCCCCTGCAAACCTCGGAAGATAATGCTCAAATATGGCATCCGCCACTTCCCTGTCCTCTCCTTGCAGCAATGCATACTCTCTGCCCATTATCCCCTGAAGCTCATCAAATTCTTTAACCATATTGGTGACCAAATCAGCTTTGCATAAATGTGCAGCCCTCAGCAGGTTCTTTTTCGCACCGGCGCTTATACCCAAAATCGCAGCCAGATGCTCTGCTATGGCGGCAATCCTCTGCGTCTTGTCATATATTGTCCCCAAGGTTTCCTGGAATACTACATTTTTCAGCTTCTCCGCGCAGTTATCCAAGGATTCCTTCCTGTCCTCCCTATAGAAGAAGTCCGCATCAGCCAGCCTCGCTTTAAGAACCTTCTCGTTGCCTTCCTGCACCGTTTCAAGGAAGCGGCTGTCCCCATTCCTCACAGTTATGAAGTAATTCATAAGATTCTTATTACTGTCTGCAACCGGAAAATATCTCTGATGCTCCTTCATGGGAGTAATGACTGCTTCCTTGGGAAGCTTAAGGTATTCGGCATCAAAACCGCCTATAAGAGCGGTAGGATACTCTACAAGATATACAATCTCCTCCAGCAGCTCTTCATCCATAAGCACTTCTCCGCCTTTTTCCCTGGCCAGCTCCTCGCACTGCCTGCGTATTATTGTGCGCCTTTCCTCTTGGTCCGCAATGACAAAACCTGCCCTCAGCTTATCAAAATACTCTGAAGTGTTATTTATCTCAATGCTGCCTTTAGATAACACCCTGTGTCCTTTAGTATACCGGCTGCACTGTATTCCGTCCTTGTCAAACTCTATCAGCTCATCCCCCAGAATTGGCACCAGCCATCTGACAGGCCTTGCGAATCTGAAGGACTTATTGCCCCATTTCATTGACTTTGGAAAAGATATTGAAGTAAGTATATCGGGGAGTATGGTTTTCAGTACTTCTTTCACAGGCTGTCCCTTTTCCTGCTTCTTGTAGTATACATATTCCACACCGGCAAGCTCCTGTATAAAAACATCGCCAAGCTCTGCCTTCTGACCCTTTAAAAAGCCCAGCAGTGCTTTGGTCGGATTTCCGTTTTCATCGTAGGCTGCTCTCTTTGACGGCCCCTTCACCAATTCCTCCAGATTCTCCTGCTGTTCCGCAATGCCTTTGACAAAAAGCACTATTCTCCTGGGAGTGCCGTAGGCCTTTATCTCCTCAAAGGCTATCCTGTAATTTTTAAGCATTGCCTCGGAAATACTCCTGACCTGCTTTAGGGTTGAAGGCATATAATTTGCAGGAATCTCCTCAGTGCCTATTTCATATAACAAATCCTTACTCATTTTCTTCACCTCCGAATACAGCCTTTTTGAGCAGAGGATATCCCAATTCCTCTCTCTGCTTCAGATAACCTTGAGCTACAAGCCTTGCCAGATTTCTTACCCTTCCGATAAAACCGGTCCTTTCCGTAACGCTTATAGCCTTTCTTGCATCAAGAATGTTAAAGGTATGTGAGCATTTCAGTACGTAGTCATATGCGGGAAGTATAATGCCCTTATCCAACAGCCGTTTTGCCTCTGCCTCATATTCGTCAAAAAGTGTAAAAAGCAGTTTGGTATCGGCTTCCTCGAAGCTATACTTTGAATGCTCGAATTCCGCTGTCTTGAACACATCTCCATAGTTTATCCCCGAAACCCATTCAATATCGAATACATTATTTATATTCTGAATATACATCGCTATTCTTTCCAGGCCATAGGTCAGTTCCGCAGATTCCAGCTGACAGTCTATGCTGCCTACCTGCTGGAAGTATGTGTACTGGGTTATCTCCATTCCATCCAGCCAGACCTCCCATCCGAGTCCCCAGGCCCCAAGAGTCGGAGCCTCCCAGTTATCCTCCACAAACCTTATATCATGCTTGACGGGGTCAATCCCCAATGCTTTCAGGCTTCCCAGGTACAAATCCTGCACATTGTCGGGAGATGGCTTCAATATTACCTGAAACTGATGATGCTGATACAGTCTGTTGGGATTCTCTCCGTACCTTGCATCCGCAGGTCTTCTTGAAGGCTCTACATAAGCCACTCTCCAAGGCTCCGGCCCCAAAGCCTTAAGGAAGGTATAAGGGCTCATTGTGCCGGCTCCCTTTTCCACATCATAAGGCTGTGCAATGATACAGTGCTGTTCAGCCCAGTATTTTTGAAGCGACAGGATTATTTCTTGAAATGTCATTTTTCATCCCTCCATAATAGAATAGAAAATACAATAGAAAAACCCTTCATCCCTTGAAGTAAGGGACGAAAGGTCTGCTTCCGCGGTTCCACCCTTTTTGACTTGGAAATCTTCCAAGCCCTCTTTTTTAAGCTTATGCTCCAAAGCGCCCGTAATCACATGCATTGCCGGCTCACACCATGTGCTTTTTTATGAAGCACCTCCGGTTCTCTGATAATGCACTTCCTGATTACTCCTCTTCTTCAACACATTCTGGCATTAACACTAATTTAGCAAATCATAAATATTTTGTCAATATACTATTGCTTAAATGTATTGTCGTTATTGCCATTGACAGCTCCGAAAGCATCTGCGGCATCTGCCATCGTAGAATTATGTCCTGCTGCCTGAGATGTCATATTTTTGAAATCATCTGCGGCATTTTTGATTTTGTCTGCCAAATTATCTGCTGTATTTGTTATTGCCTCCGATACATTAATCGTCTGCTTGTTGGGCCTTTCTACTTCTATTACGCATTTTGAAAGCAGCGCAACTGCAGTTCCTATTGCCGTAAGCTGCGGTATCATCACTGCGCTTATTGCTCCTGCAGTGACTGGGATGTCAAGTATTACATAGTCATCTTTCTTTACTCTTATTCTGTTCACGTTACCCGATTTAACTATTCCCTTCAGCTTTTCAACAGCCTCGCTGCCTTTTACCGAGATAGTCTCCGTCCACCTTTTATCTCCCGCCTCTTCAATATTTATCAAGGCATCCACTACATTGCCGTTTGCGGCTTCCAGTGCTTCCTTGGCTTCCTTATAGGTCACTCCTGTTCTATCCCTGATGATGTCAACCTTTTCCAGACTTATATCCATGGAACTTACTCCTTTCAGTACATTAATAAATTTACTTCTGGGCATTCAAATCCTTCATGGAATCTAAAAAATCAAGGGACTTAAACCTTTTTTCCAGGTGGCTTTGGATGAAGGATCTTGTTATTCTTTCAATTTCATTAAAAATAGTATTATCAATTTTCTTAGTATTTAGTCTAGAAATTTCAATGTTCAACAAAAAATTAATAGCTTCAGCCGTACCTTGGCTTATCTTGAAAACTTCTCCGGCATTTTTTTGATTTTCATCGGTGCTGCAGTTACTGCATATTACTCCGCCCAAATCAACACTGAATCTTGTATAATCCTCACTGCTCTTTCTGCATATGGCGCACCTGGCAATATTTGGCCTGTACCCGCTGATATCCATAAGCTTGAGCTGGTAGCCGACACTCAGAATCCCTATTGGTATACTTTCGGCAGAAAGATAGTATAGTGTCTTTGCAAGCAGCAGGAACAGTCTTTCACTGGGAATACCCTCATCGGAAACAGCTTCTGCAAGCTCGGCAAAATATGTGGCATAAGAAAGCCTCAGCAAATCCTTCCTTATGTTATAAAAGGTTTCTCTAGTAACTGCCTGGGAAATGTGATAAAAGCTCGTACCCTTATATAATACGAATTCACTGAAAACAAAAACCTCAGACGATGAAAGAAGGCTGCTTTTAGGTTTTCTGCAGCCTTTGGCAATTGCTTTGATTTTTCCGTTGTTTCTCGTAAGTATCGTAAGTATCTTATCGGCTTCTCCCAGGTTGGTATACCTCAGGACTATACCTTCCGTCTTGGATATCGGCATTGAATCACTCCCAATTATACCCGAAGTTCTTAAGTGCGCTTCTGCTGTCACGCCAATTGCTTCTCACCTTGACCCAAAGCTGAAGATTGATCTTGCAATGCAGAAGGTTCTCTATGTCAATTCTGGACCTGATGCCTATCTCTTTCAGCATCCTGCCTTGCTTGCCTATTATTATCGCCTTGTGTGACTCCTTCTCACAGTATATTGTAGCCTCAATATCCATGAGATCCTTATTTTCCCTTTCTTTCATTGAGGTAATTTTCACGGCAGTGCCATGAGGCACTTCCTCTGATGTAAGCTCAAGGACCTTCTCCCTGATAATTTCTGATACGATGAACTTCTCAGGCATATCTGTATATATGTCCTCCGGAAAATACTTGGGCCCTTCCGGCAGATGCTTCACAATTTCCTTCAGAAGCTCATCCAGATTCTCCCCGGTGCTTGCCGAAACAGGTATTATGCTGTCAAAATAATCCTCATGCATTATTAATGAGGCGGCAATCTGTTCCAGCCTGGATTTTGGTATCTTGTCTATTTTGTTCAGCACAAGTATGACCGGGGAGTTGACCTTTTCCGCCACCTCTGCGGCATGCATGTCTCCCGGGCCTATTTCTGTGGAACAGTCAAACATGACTACAACTACATCCACGCCTTTCAAGGACTCGGTTGCCGATCTCACCATATACTCCCCCAACATATGCTTTGGCTTATGTATGCCGGGAGTATCGATAAAAACTATCTGGTACTCACTTGTAGTATAAATGCAGCGGATGGAGTTCCTTGTAGTCTGGGGTTTGCTGGAAATGATGGAGACCCGCTCACCCAGCAGTCTGTTTATAAGGGTTGATTTGCCTACATTCGGCCTTCCAATGATTGTTACAAATCCTGATTTAAATTTTGTATCCATAATACTACTACTCCTTATATGAAGAATGCATCGCGAGACAGGAGAAACGTCCCCATGCCTCATTTCGCATCATCCTGCTAATGCGCTAAAATTCTATAAAAGCCTCGGGCAACAGCTCCCCGATGGTATGAATCCTTACTTTGTCTCCGCTCTTTGTAATGAGTTTTATGTCCAAACCCCATTCGGACATGAACTGCCTGCAAATTCCGCAAGGATATGTGAAGCCCTTCAAGCTGCTGGCAACCGCAATGGCTTCAAACTCCCTCTCTCCTTCGGATATTGCCTTTGTAAATGCAACCCTTTCCGCACATATGGTTGCACCAAAGGATGAGTTCTCGATATTGCAGCCGGTATATATCTTGCCGCTTTTGGTCAGCAGCGCCGCCCCGACTTTGAAATTCGAATATTTCACATAAGCATTTTCCATGGCTTCCTGTGCTTTTTCAATCAGAATATCATAATTCATTTATTTCACTCCCTGATTTCAACCTTCACATAATCCGGAACTATCTGCACCCATGTAACTCCCTTATTCATAAGCACTTCGTTGCCCTTAAGGTCCTTGTATACCTCTTTTGCGCTCCTGCTGTCCTTGCTCCATTCGATTTCTATCAGCTTTCCTCCGCTAAGGTAATATCCTCTGCCCTTGCCGATATTCTTTATCTCCAACCGCCCTACATCGTCGAGAACCTTTCTGGTGGTTTTTTCGACAATTATATTAGCTGCTGCTATGTCCTTTCCTGATTCCTTGTCTTTGAGCCTTGTTCCGTTTATCGTCCTATAATATAATTTGTCCTTTTCACTGTATTCATACCCGACAACATAATTCTTGCTGTAATTGAATATGATTGAGCGGGTATTCTTTCCATCCGGTTCAATAAATTCTTCGTTAAACTTGAAATACTCGGGTGCCGTTTTGTTATTGAATCTATTGCTTTCCATTACTTCTCTCATAAGCTTGGTGCTTGTATACAGATTATGGGGCATCTTTCTGTCCTTTGATCTCCAGAAGCATGGGGATCCTTTCAAATCGTTGAGAGTATTTACTTTTAGTGTGACCAGATCCTGAAGTGCCTGGGGGCTCCCGCCGCAATGCACGTATACTGCATTGAATTCAAGGGCTTTATCTATGAAATAAGGTCTCGCGCTTCTCACCGGACCGATTTTATCTGCGTGAGTGTGGTGAAAAATTGCCATATATCTCGTAATATTGCCCTCAACAGGGATTTCATATACTATCTCCGCTTCTGAAAGCCCTGATTGGGGTCTTGCGTTATATTCATTATCAATCATCACAGCTATAGGCCTGAGCTTCAAATCAGCCTCATATGTTACCAGTTCCCCCGTCAAAGGGCAAGGTGACCCCTTGGGCGGTTCGGGAGCCGGGGGCGGAGTCGGTTCGACAACCGGTTCTGGTGTGACCTCAGGTTCAACACTTGATACAGGCTCAGCGTCTTTACCGCATCCTGAAAATAATATTGCGATAATGCACAAAATCATCAGCATAAATTTACATCTATTATTTTTCATTTGAGACCCTCTTTCATTAAATAGAATCACAAGATTGCTAATCAATCTTAATATTTTTCAGTATTTCTTCCTGCTTATCGAAAATTTCTCCCTCTGAGGCTTCTTCATCATGGTCATAGCCCAGAAGGTGCAGCATCCCATGTACCAGCAGAAAAGCCAGTTCCCGCTTAAAGCTGTGTCCGTACTCCTCTGACTGCTCCACTGCTTTTTCCATTGATATGACTATATCGCCCAATGCAATTTCCTCTTCTATATATTCGGCATTTTCATCCTCTGCATTAAGCTCTTCTTCAATGAACTCCACTAGCGGAAAGGATAATACATCCGTTTCCTTGTCAATATTCCTGTATTCTTTGTTCAGGCTTCTCATCTCTTCATTGCACACGAATGAGATACTGACCTCGAATTCTTCTTCGCACCGCTCATAGGCAAGAACCTCTTCAACTACTTGTACGACAAAAGCTTCCAAAGCCTCATCAACTTTTACTGCTTCCTGTCTGTTATCTATTAATACCGACATTTAATAACCTCCTATTGTATATCTTTAATAGTTTCCGGATATTCTATTCTTTCATGGAATATTCCTGCCAGCACCTTCACGAAAGCCTGCCCTATCATCTCCAGATCCTTTAGTGTAAGGTCACAGTTGTCCAGTTGTGCATCATTGAGCTTATCCTTAATTATTTTTCTCACTCCCTGCTCAACCTGATCCTGGGTGGGCTCGGATAATGACCTGATATAGGCCTCAACCGAATCTGCCAGCATAACTATTGCGGCTTCTGCCGTCTGTGGCTTTCTGTATGGATATCTGAACTTACTCTCATCCACTGCTTCAGCCCCTTCCGCACTTATTGCCTTATGATAGAAATATGCTACCAGAGTATTTCCATGATGCTCCTCAATAATCCGTATTACTGTGGAGGGAAGCTTGTTCTTTCCGGCAATCTCCACTCCGTCCTTTACATGGGAAGTAATGACCAGGGCACTTAGATTGGGAGTAATTTTATCATGGGGGTTATCCCTGGTAATCTGGTTTTCCTTGAAGAAATAAGGCCTTTTGAGTTTTCCGATGTCATGATAGTATGCCCCTACTCTGCACAAAAGCGGATTGGCGCCTATGTCTTCCGCCGCTGCTTCTGCCAGGTTTCCAACCAATATTGAATGGTAGTAGGTACCGGGGGCTTCGATAAGCAGCCTCCTCAGCATCGGTTGATTCGGATTTGACAATTCCAGAAGCTTTAAGGGGGTAATAATATCAAATACCGTTTCAAAAAACGGCAGCGTACCAATGGTAAGTACTGCTGACAGAGTACCTCCTATAACACCGTACAACCCGTTGTAAAGTATCCTGTATATATCTTCCCGGCTCAGAATGCCTTCACTGAATATAATCAGAAAGCTGACCAGGCTTACAGCCAATCCTGCCAGGATAAAGGTACTTCTGTGATGTGTTCTTGATACCATTCCCGCGCCAAGTATACCTGTCAGAAGCATCATGACCACTACAGGCAGATCAAAGCCTCCAAGAAAACCTGCAAGTATTGACATCATTATATTCGTCATTATGGCTATTCTTGGGCTTACCAATATTGAAACAAGCATTGCCCCTGCAGGCAACACTATGAGATATTCGGAAATATTTTTGAGTACCATGGTCATAGTCAGTGTCATAATGGCTATCAAGCTGATAAGAAGTAAAGTGGAATTGCTGTCCCACAGCTTTTTGTCAAGGCTTCTCAGGTACAATCCCATTATGATAAGGCAAATGCCTATTATTACTCCATAGCCTATATAGAATTGAATGTCAAATCTGTCATTATCACTTTCGGCCAGAAGCCCATAGGCATTCAGCAGTTGAATCTGTTGTGATGATACTTCCTGCCCTTTGTTGACTATCAGAGTGCCCTTGCGAATGACTACATCCTCCACCTTTTCCCGCTCACTCTGTCTTCTTGCCAATGTTGTCTGCTCATCGTAGTACATATTCGGTTTCAGAACCATTACTGCAATATCCGCGCCTATTTCATTAAGCTTGCTTTTCTTTGGAAGATTCATAAAGAATTCCCTTATATCACTTCTCTTGTCATTTAGCTGCTGTTCGGTAATCCTCCCGCTAAGCATCTGGATGTTTATATATTTGATATTGTCTTCCAAAGATGCGAGATCTGCTTCCGAAGCATCAAGCAGCGTACTATACAAGCTATTTCCAAGGCTTATGTTGGAATTCTGCTCAAGAAGGTTGAGCTTCTGCACCTTATTAAGCTCCGCATTACTCCTGACTGAATCCAGAAGTGCAAAAAAGTCGCTTATTTTCTTTTCTATATCGATCTGAACAGTCAAATCCAAGTTATAAACCGGTTGGACACTATCCTCCGCTTGTTTTCTTCTAAGCTCTGTGGCGGACTTGTCCACAATATCTGATGGAGCATATATGTCTTTATCAGATATATCACCTACCTGTAGAAGATATTTCTGCGGCGCAGTATTCAGAACGAACAGGAAAAACAGCGCAATAAAAAGGCCTGCAATCAGTAATACTCTGATTGTAGTGCTGTTTCTTGCCAGCCTTTTTAAATCCGAAACCGAAAACTTAATCATTCGCTCTCTCCTATTTCTTCTTCATGCTTTTCATATGCTTTTATGATATCCTTCACCAGCTTATGCCTGACAACATCCTTTTCACTAAAATATACAAATCCTATGCCCTTAATACCTCTCAATATCTCCATGACTTGCTTCAGCCCGGAGTATTTTCCTTTGGGCAGGTCAATCTGTGTAATGTCCCCGGTAATAATGGCCTTGGAACCAAAGCCTAATCTGGTCAGGAACATTTTCATCTGTTCAGGGGATGTATTCTGCGCTTCATCAAGTATGATATATGAGTCATCAAGAGTTCGGCCTCTCATATATGCAAGGGGTGCCACCTCAATTACCCCTCTCTCTATATGCTTTTGATAGGTCTCCGCGCCCATTATGTCATGCAAAGCATCATATAATGGCCTTAGATACGGATCTACCTTGTTCTGCAGGTCTCCGGGCAAAAAACCCAACTTTTCTCCCGCTTCCACTGCAGGCCTTGTAAGGATTATCCTGCTTACCTCATGGCTTTTGAAGGCCTTTACAGCCATTGCCATGGCAAGATAAGTCTTCCCTGTCCCTGCAGGGCCTATTCCGAATACGACTTCATTACTGCGTATTGCATCTATATACCTTTTCTGTCCTATCGTCTTGCTCTTTATTGCTTTCCCCCTGGCGTTCGTGATTATAACGCTGTCAAGCTCCTCGCGCCTGTTTTCCCTTCCCTCTTTTACAAGTTCAATAGTATAGCTTACCGAATGGCTTGTAACAGCTTCACCGTTCTGCTGCATTTCCATAAGAATATTCAGGGTTCTATCTGCCATTGCAACGGCATTTTCTTGCCCCACAATCTTTATTTCGCCTTCTCTGACAATTATGTCAATGTCGAATTCATCTTCTATGACTTTAAGATTCTGGTCAAAGTTCCCAAAAAGATTCATTATTCTTTCCATATTATCAATTTGTATACTAGCCTCAGTAAATTGCTCCTGCAATTGTTCTCCTCCTTATGTGCTTCGGACATCATGCATGGTGTCCCTGCTAGTAAATTTTTTGTTTTACACCGATATCCTCAAGTACCTCAACACTTATCTTTGCCTTGACAGACTTTTTATCTGTGTAATAGTCTATATCCTTTTTCAGAATTACGGCATCTTCCGGTATCCGGAGCTTTATCCTTGCATTTAGCCTTTCTGCACATCTCTCCTTGGCTTCATCAACCGTAATTGTCTTTAGTTCAGGTACTAATTCTTCAAATCTGTATTCAATAAGCTTTATTGGGAATACATAATCCCCGAAGCTTATCAGGTGCCTCTCTTCCACATATTCGTTAAAATCCTTGAAATCCACACTTCTCTTCCCGGAGAATTCTTTGTCCAGCAGCTTCAATTTGTACTGCCGTGCAACCTTTCCCGAAGGCCTATACCCTATTTGCTGAAGGGGTATTTCCTCCGCATCCTCATACCATGTCCTTGCACTTACCTGAGCAATAGAATGTATTTGCCTGGGCTCCAGATTTTCTCTCAATATTGTTCCTGTGACCAGCTTCTGTCCCTTTCTTACAGAATCCCCATCCTTAACCAGAGGATCGCCGGAAAGCACCAACAGCTTTGTAATCACTCCGTCTTTTGCCGCAATAATGTCACAGGCATCAGTACGGCTGATTAATGGGGGCCCCTCACTTTTCTCAACAACCTCTACCACTGCCTTGGTACCTTTTATTTGTATCCCGATCCATGACAGCTCCGGCATTTTTATGAGTACCTGATTCTCAATATGCCTCCTGTCCAGCCTTCCTTTCCAGCTTCCTTCCTTAAGCCCTTCGTTATAAAGGCATCTCAATATATTCTCATTATCGACATTCTTGGTTCCAACTATTTCTATCATCCAGACAAAGGAGGACATTATGTAAATAAAAACAAACAGCAGAAACAGGCTGGAATAGAATAGCTTTCTTCTTCTTATATTCCTTAGGATAAAAGGAAAACCCCTCTTGTTCAATATGCTGACTGAACTGTCCGTTTTTCGCACAATGTCCCGGAGCCTTCTGAAATTCTCCAGTCCTATTTTTGCCTTGACCGTTGTATAGTCAAGCTTCTCGATATCCCATATGTAAATATTATTGACTACTGCAAGATTAATAAATCTTTCAATCTTCAATCCTTTAACAATAATAATAGCATATCCCCTCAAATAATTCCATATTCGTATGATAAACATGTCCCTTATACCCCCAGCATCTTCAATGATACCTAGAACTCGATATTCGTTATTTCTCCCGTTATCGTAATTTCCTCCTGAAATATTGTCTTTATCGCAAGGTTTTTACCGTGAAGTGCTGTTATACCGCTGCCGGTGTTGATTCTTATAAGCTCTTCGCTGTATTCGATTATACCTTTATGGTTTTCCACCGTTATCTGCCCCGTTCCGATGATGATAATTTTGGAAACATCCAGGACAATATCCTTGGGGAGCTCAAAAGTATTGGACAGCTTCTCCCTTAATTTGTAACTCCTTTTACCCATAGCATACACCTCTATATAAATGTATGCGGAAGCGGCATTTGGAAGAACAAAAATGGGCTTGATGCACAATATAAGAAGAATGCGGCGTAACTGAAGCTTGCATAACCCTACGCAAGAGACAGTATAGGAACTTTTTACCAAAGCCATATCAGAGGCCTGTTGCCAAAATGCATAAAAGTGTGCCCTGCTATACTATACAAGCTCTTGCTTGGTTATGTATCATTATACAGAGCACTAGCCTTGTATATCAGCGAGCACTTATTGGCTTTGGGCAACAGAATCGAGAGAAGATAAGCAGTAAAATCCGTGGGATTTACGTGAGGTAAATCCAGCACATACCTACAGGAGGTAGGGTTTATGTGCGTCAGGATTTTACAAGTATCAAGCTCTGATTCTGTCCAAAGCTAATACCGTGCGAGTCGGGATATAAGGCTAGTGCTCTGAAGGATGACTGCAAACTTCATATGCGTCGCATTATTCTTCTTATATGAAAAAGAGTATTGCAAACTGGTTATTCAATAGTTTTGCAATACTCATTTTAACCTTACCTTATTCTTCTTTTCATTGTCCGGGGCGGCCCCAGAATCTCAGCCATTACTACGCTTCTAAGAAGGCTATCCTCTGTTATTTCAAATATGAAACCTTCTTCTTCCGTTTCGTTTATCTCAGCCTTATAGGCATCCAGCCTGCTGTGTTCGGGGTGTTCATCGCAGGTACCCTCAAGGCTTTGGTCAGTCTCAATATAATCCAAGCTGCCGGCCCTTCTTCTGTCTTCCATCTCAATTCCTTCATGATCCTTTGCAGGCACCGAATCAGGAACATGTCCCTCCGGAGCTCCAAACATCTCATTCCAGCTTTTTCCCAAATCTGCGAAAGGCCCCTCGGCCCATTGGGGAATATGCTTTTGCCTTTGAACCGGCTTCTGTCTGTATTGGCCCTGCTGCCGGTTCATGCCTCTTTTACCCCCGCCCTGGTTCTTTTGCTGCTTCGCAGCAAGGTTAAACAGGGCAATTATTATAGCTACTACTATATATATACCTTCCAACTACATCCCTCCTTTGATGGAGATGCCATCTGGACTATTTCTTTTCCTTATCAATGCTGTCACTCTTTCCTGACTTAGATATTGCATCCCTCATCTGAGTATCAGCCTGTATATTCTGCAGTTGGTAGTAATCCATTACGCCCATTTTTCCGTTTCTCAAAGCGTCGGCAAGTGCCTTGGGCACCTCCGCTTCTGATTCTACAACCTTAGCTCTCATTTCCTGAACTGCCGCCTTCATCTCCTGCTCTTTGGCAACAGCCATGGCGCGTCTTTCCTCCGCCTTTGCCTGAGCTATTCTTTTATCTGCTTCCGCCTGGTCTGTCTGCAGCTGGGCGCCGATATTTCTTCCTACATCCACGTCGGCTATATCTATTGAAAGTATTTCAAAGGCTGTACCGGAATCAAGCCCCTTTGCCAGAACTGTCCTTGATATCAGATCCGGGTTTTCCAACACTGATTTGTGGCTTTCGGAGCTTCCGACGGTTGTAACGATACCTTCACCAACTCTGGCAATGATAGTCTCTTCGCCGGCACCTCCGACCAGCCTGTCAATATTGGCTCTCACAGTCACTCTTGCTTTTGCTCTTACTTCTATACCGTCCTTAGCTACAGCTGCTACCACAGGAGTCTCAATTACCTTCGGGTTAACACTCATCTGCACAGCCTGCAAA
>Ga0208197_1001125_pt1 | contig 28496 bp, 19 predicted proteins | sample AD_JPNNA4_MetaG_FD_184444 | JGI IMG/M metagenome (GOLD analysis project Ga0208197, IMG submission 184444) | Active sludge microbial communities of municipal wastewater-treating anaerobic digesters from Japan - AD_JPNNA4_MetaG (SPAdes) (version 2) | ecosystem: Engineered > Bioreactor > Anaerobic...
ATCGCCCATCGCGGTACGTCGCGTAGCCGATATTCGTCATCACCCGCAGGCCCCCATCTGGTAAGGCCTGCATATTGATATGCCAGGCCAGGAGTGTGGGGTCGAGCGGCGTAACTTTGCGAAATGGGCCGACGTAGGTCGGGGCAATTTGCGCTGTAGGTGTCAGCGTCGGTGTGGATGCGGGGAGGACAGTGGGGGTAGATGTCGGTGAAGGTGTAGATGACGGCTGGACAGTGGGGGTGAGTGTCGCTTGTGGTGATGCTGTCGGTGTCCATGTGGGAGGACGTGTGGGACTCGATGGTGCCTCGGATCGCTTGGTAATGACACAACTCAGCAGACTTATACCAACCCATAGCAGGATAATAGATTTAAGCCAGATTTTCATCGCTACCTCCCTGAAAAACACTGACTTTTGTGGGGCGCGTTGCTCCCTCGTCCCACGTGATCTGCTCATCATCCCAAATCTACTTTACACCAATATTGCCACTTTGGCTATCTGGCGGTACGGGGCCTTATCATTCTTGCTTTTATCATTCTGCTCCGAGGGGAACGCCAGTTCCCCAAACGCGGATCTGGCGATCCGCTTGTAGCGGTTGAAGAACGCGGATCTGATGATCCGCTCGTAGCGGTTGAAGAAACGCGGATCTGGCGATCCGCTCGTAGCGGTTGAAGAAACGCGGATCTGGCGATCCGCTCGTAGCGGTTGAAGAAACGCGGATCTGGCGATCCGCTCGTGGCGGTTGAAGAAACGCGGATCTGGCGATCCGCTTGTAGCGGTTGAAGAAACGCGGATCTGATGATCCGCTTGTAGCGGTTGAAGAAACGCGGATCTGGCGATCCGCTCGTGGCGGTTGAAGAAACGCGGATCTGGCGATCCGCTCGCCGCGAGTGTCCTATTGTTCTATTTGTTGATGACGTTATAATCTCCCAAGATGGTTCTTCCGACCATAAGGAGAGAAATGTGGTGGTTCAAATTCGCACAATTGGCGTCGAGGAATTTCCCCTTTACGATGCCATCCCCAACCACTTCGAGGTGCGTTCTGTCTTTCAGGTTGTGGCGCTGGACGGGGGGTTGGGGGGTTTGCAATTGATCGAGCAGCCTGTCGCGCCGTACACCAAGCCCTACGACAACGACGGCCCGACGGCGTGGGCAAAAGAGTTCGATCTGCAAACCTGGGGTATCTTCGTGGCGTTCGATGGCGAAAAACCGGTCGGCGGCGCGGCGGTGGCACTGAACGCGCAAGTTTATCCGCTGGATCATTTCCAGCGCAAGGATCTCGCCGTGCTGTGGGACATCCGCGTGCATCCTGACGCGCGGGGGCGCGGGATCGGCGCGCAGCTTTTCCGTCACGCAGCGGAGTGGGCGCGCGGGCAGGGCTACGGACAGTTAGGATTGGAGACGCAGAATGTCAATGTGCCCGCCTGCCGTTTCTACGCCAGACAAGGCTGCACCCTCGGCGCGATTCACCGCTACGGCTACGCCGGCGTCCCCGAAAATGCGCACGAGGCAATGTTGTTGTGGTATTGTGATTTGTAAAGGGGATTGGGCAGTAGGATTAGGAGCTTATCCGCGAAATGCTCGCGCATTGGGTGAGAAATCTCACCGCAGAGTACGCAAAGAGGTTTCTTAAGATTTCTCGGCGCTCTCCGCGGTAAGAAGTCTTTTTGCGTTCCGGCCTGGACGGGTCAGGGCAAATAATCTTCGCGCAAGGGTGCGAAGACTTCCACCGCCACTGCATCCGCGAGGATTTCGGCGCGGTGCTCGACGTTGGCGGGCACACACCAACTGTCGCCCGGCTCGACGTCATAGACTTCATCGCCGATGAAAAACCGCATCCGGCCGGAGATCAAGTATCCCGTTTGCTCTTGCGGATGGCTGTGCAACGGCAGGTGGCTACCCTTTGCCAGGCGAAATTCGGCGGTCAGTGTTTTCTCTCCATACACCAGTGTCTTCCGCTCGATGCCGGGAAGCATCTGGATGTATCCCTCATGGTTGTGTTTGTAAAACATCGGGGACGTTCCCTCCTGAAAAATCGTTAGAACATTGGCATGTCGGAGCGTTTTGTGGTGATCCGGCGCACAGGCGCAGTCTTGCATTCGTTACAACATCCCGGCAAGCAGCAAAATGCCCGCTTCCACGCCCAGAACGCGCGCGAAGAAACGCCACGAAGTGGGGCTGTTGATGTGGCGCATGGTGTACTCCAGCCCGCCGATGATCACCACACAGGCAAGGATCGAGCCGAACATGACCACCATCTGACGCAGCGCCACCGCACCTTGATAGGCTTCGCCGTAGGGGACGCCTTCGGCCCAGAAAGCGGCGTAGACGGTTGCCACCACATCTGCAGCGCCGCTCAGCGCGAACAGCGCCAGGGCACTGCTGATCAGCCACAGGACGAGGGTGATGCCTTTCAAGACGGCAGGTTGGTGAAAAAAGTCGGATCGCTTCATCGGCCTTTCTCGACTTCCTCGATGAAAGCTGCCGCCCGGCGCGTGAGTTCGGCCATGTCGCCGGCATCGAGCAGCTTCTGGTTGATCAGGCTGCTGCCCACGCCGAGCGCCGCCGCGCCGCTGCGGATGAAGTCCGCCGCCGTGTCCAGCGTCACGCCGCCCACGGGCACGATCTCCAACTGCGGCAGCGGGGCGCGGATGGCCTTGACGAGCGCCGGCCCGCCGATCTCCGCCGGGAACAGCTTAACCATGTCGGCACCGGCTTCCCAGGCGGTGAGCATCTCCGTCGGCGTGAAACAGCCGGGGATCACGGGGATACTGTAACGGTTGCACAGCGCGATCACATCGCGGTTGAGCGTGGGGGCCACGATGAACCCTGCGCCTGCCAGCATCGCCGCGCGTGCCGTCTCGGCATCGAGCACCGATCCCGCGCCGAAGAGCACCGCATCGCCATAACGGCGCGTGGCTTCGGCGATCACATCCAGCGCGCCCGGCGTCGTCATCGTCACCTCGATCACGCGCACGCCGCCCGCCCTGATGGCGTCCGCCGCCGCGATCAGTTGCGCCGAACTCTGTGCCCGCATAATCGCAATCACGCCCGTTTCACGGATGAGGTTGAGTTTGTCAGTTTTGTTCATTGTGTCGAATCCTTTTTTGCGGAGTAAGGAGTAAGGAGTATGGAGTATGGAGTATGGAGTATGGAGTATGGAGTATGGAGGTTGTCCTTACTACTCGTTACCCCTTCCTCCTTACTCCTTATCTCGCCGTTCGTTTTCCGCCACCGGCTACGTCGGCCTTCATCAATGCCTGGATTTCGGCTTTTTCGATGATGGGCAGGTCGAAGAGGAGCGTTTGCTTGAGGCGCGTGGCCGCGTCGCCGACGAGGACGCCTTTTTCCAGCCCGTCGGCATTGAAGCCGGCGGTGAGCAAGCCGTAGTAGAAGCCGGCGTTCCAGGTATCCCCGCCGCCAAGCCGATCCCAGAGGGTGATGGGTTTAACGGCGGGCGAGCGGAAGAAATTGCCGTCGGCATCCGCCGCCGCCGATTCCCAGCGGTGTTGCTCGAAGCTATCAGGATAGCGGATGGTGATGGCGACGATTTTGGTGGCGAAACGCGCGCACACTTCGGCGGCAAAGGCGCGGATGTCGTCATCTTCGATGGGGCCGATGTCCCCGTCGTCAATCTGGCGGGCGCTGTATTGCCCACAGCCCATCCCATAGAGCTGCGCCATATCCTCGATGGTTGTCACCAGCACATCAACGTGATCTGTGATCAGCGGCGTGAGCACGGCGCGGGCCTGTTCCGGCGACCAGAGCGTGGCGCGGTAATTGAAGTCCATCCCCACCCAACAACCGGCAGGTTTGTGGGCCATCGCTTCCTCGAAGGCCGCCAGCAGGTAGTTGCGCTCGTATCCGCTGTGCGCCGCCAGTCCAAAGGTGATGCCCGACGTGTGAAAAAGCCGGCAATCCTTGAGTGCGGTTTGCCAGTCCACCATCCCCGCGTCGAGTCTGGAGGCGGCGGAGAACATGCGCTGGTAAATGCCGGTGTCGCGGCGGGGGGTGCGCCCGATTTCGTAGATGAAGCGCCCGATGGGTTCGGTCTTCGGCGCCCAGACGAAATGATCGGTGTTGACGCCGTTCTCGCGGGCGATGTTGCGCATCATACGCCCGTAGGGATTGTCGGGGACACGGGTGATATAGCTCGATGGGATGCCCAGACGCGCCAAACCGATCGCCAGCGTGTATTCACTGCCGGCCATCGAAAGGTGCACCCGGCGCGTACGCTCCGGACGTTCTCCATCGGCGGGCGTATCGCGCACCATCGTTTCGCCAAAGGTGACAAAAGCCGCTCCGCGCCCGGCGAAGCGGCTGAGGTCGTCTTTGGTGATGTCGTATTTCAGGGCAGCAGCCATCACTACATTGTGTCCAGGATCTGGCGGAAGCGCTGGGCGAGCGCCTGGAGCACTATAATCGCCATATCGGGTTCCTCGCGGAGCATGGCGATGAAATCCCACTGCACCAAAACCAGACAGCGCGTCGGTTCGGTGGCGATCACCGAGGCTGTGCGTGGGCCGTTATCCAACAAAGCCATTTCCCCGAAGAAGTCGCCGGGGCCAAAGCGATTGACAACCGACCTGATGCCGTCCGCGCGTTCACGAACGGCCTCTGCCTGCCCGGAGGCGATGATGAAAAGGCCAATGCCCTCCCGCCCCTGGGTGACGATTTCCTTGCCGGCTTCATATTCCCGGTCCGCAAACCGGTTGGCCAGGCGTTTGAGCTGCCGTTGATCGAATTTTTGAAACAGTGGCACTTTCTCCAGAACTTCCACGATGTTATCGGTCTCTGCCATAATTCCCTCCTTAATCTAAACGCTGACAGTGTGATTCCAACGTTCCCTATTGTATCTTTTTTCTAAACTTTATCAACCCAGAGGCAGCAACTCAACACAGGAATGGTACGCTTACAGGCCGGGCAACATAGGCTGCGCTTTGGCTTCAACGGTTTGCCCTGCCGCCGGCGGTGTAACACCGCCGGCGATTTTGTCGGCCCAGCGTGTCGGTTCCGGCAGACGATAGCCACGTCCGCAGGTGAGGATCATGCGGATGGCAGCATCCAGGCTGACGTGATGCCCGATGGAGACGAAAAGCGGTTTGACGCCGGTGCGCGTTCGCACAACGGCGCCGATGATCTCATCGTTGTCGTACAAGGAGGTGAAGCAACCTCGTTTCTGTGGCGGCTCTGCATACCGCCCGACCAGGCGGCTTTTGGCGCAGCCGATCGTGGGGAGATCCACCAGCACGCCGATATGGCTGGCGATGCCCAGGCGTCGCGGATGCGCAATGCCCTGCCCGTCGCAGATCAACAAGTCGGGCGCGCACTTCAAGCCAGCAAGCGCATCGAGCACGGCAGGCGCCTCACGGAAGCTGAGCAGGCCGGGCACATAGGGGTAATCCACCGGCCGCTCCGCCGTGACGTAGTCCAGAATATCCAGGCCGGGGAAGCTGAGCACGACCACGGCCGCACATGCGCGGCCTTCCCGATAACCGGCGTCCACACCGGCGACCGTCCGCACATGATCCAATTCCCCGGTGCGCACGACACGGGCCGCCAGCTCGTATTGCAGGGCAATGGCCGCGGGCGGATCAAGATCCCAGGGATGGGAAATCCTGGGGACGATGACAGGTTCAGTCGCGGGTTGTGCCATAGGACTTAAGGGCTTCAATCTGTTCCAGAAGCCACGCCAGGCGTTTGACCTTTCGCAGCTTTGGATAAGCGCGCGTCACCATCGCCGTGTACTGCTTGAACCAGTACTGGAAGTCCTCAAACCGGCCATAGCGCGCCATCGCCTGTTCTTTGTGGAAGTGCCACGGTTTGAGGCCGGCGTAGTGCGTGCCGAACAGCACCGCCAGGTTGGGGTAGCCGCTGAACCCGCAGAAGCGAATGTCCACGTTGTGCCACGTGCCCGACCAGCGCATGGTGAGGTATTGCATATCGGGCCACTCGAACAGATCGCCGATGTAGCGCAGGGTTTCGGGCTGTTGGATGTCGGCCTTGACCGCCGCGAACTCGGCCAGCGAAGGTTGGACGACGACGAGCGCGCTGTTCACCCCCATGTTGGTCGGGTCGTCTTTGACACGGTCGGTGATGGCTTGCGGGATGGGCCGTCCATGCGGGCACAACGGATTGTAGACCTCATGCCAGCGCCACGTGCCCTCACGCGCCACGCTGGGAGGAATGATGTATTTTCCGTCGGCATCGTAGTCCAAAAAATGGGTCTTGGACTCATTGAGGATGCCCGCGGGCGCATTGAGGGTGAACAGGTGATCGTAGTGTTTGATGGGCAACACGTCGGCATCGAGGGCAACGAGCTTCTCGTAACGCAGTCCCAGGTCGCCGTCAGCACCGAGCCGCAGCATGTGCATGCGCGTGAAAACGTAGGGGATGTACTGCCGTGCCTGCCGGCGCTTGTAGGGGACGAAGAGCGGCTCGACCTCAACGACATGGTCGAACAACAACGCCAACGCGGAGCGTGCCTCTGCCGTGATCTGCGGCGTGACCAGGCACACCAGGTCAGCCTGGGTCTTCTGACGGCGCAGGCCGTAAGCCAGCGTGAGCACGCCGGGCAAGTAGTTATCGTTGAGCATCAGCAACGTGACGTAAGCAAAGCGCGCCGAACCGTCGGCGCGTTTCATTGTATCGGGTAGAGGATAGGCAGAAGCTATACCATCCATTATGTCTAATTCCTTTTCCACACACTCGCCATCTCGATCCCAAAGGCTCTGGGGACGGTAGCAATTTTGGTGTAGTGACTGTGCAACCATGTGGCATCGTAAGGTTCCCAAAAAATGCTTTCCGCGCGCGTGGTGTTGACATCACCGGTAAAATAGGCTGCCCAGCTCTGCCGGATGGTGTGATTGATGTGCACGATCACATAATCCGGGCGCAGCCGCACCGAATTGTACTGTCCACGTATGAAGCGCACGCGGGGATCGGGACACGTGGCTTCAACAATGTGCCACGGATACGCATACACCACCACCCGTGCGCCCTCTTTGGCGTTTGCGTTGACCCATTGCACCATCTGCTGAACGCCGTCCGACGGCGTCTGGACAATGCTGCGATAGCCGATGGTAGCGCGGTTGCCGATGTAACGCGCCCCCACCCACTGGTAACCGTTCAGGTTGAAATCAGGATAGCACAAAATGAGATCAACGGCAAGCACAAGGGCGGCTGCTGCTCCGAATCCCAGGGCCACTCTTTTCCGCCGGGACATCAACCGTCGCCACTGATCCGCCGCCAGAATCGCCAGGATCGGTAACAACGGCACCATGTAGAACGTCTGCGCCAGCGGCAGCAGGATCAACCCCAGAAAGTAGCACCCCACCATCAGCACCGGCAGGCGAAGGACATGCCGTCCCTTCCATTGCCGGGCCGCCGCGATTACGCTCGCCAGCAGTCCCGCACCGATCAAGGGGCTGGACTTGAAGAGCACGCAGGCCAGATGCAGGGTGGCGGCTTCGCCCATGAAAGCCGGATTCCAGGCCATCTCGCGCTCGAACCTGTCGAACAGGCTGCGGATGATGGTGGGGTTCGTCAAATGCTCCGGCGGGACGACCATAAACGTCCCCAGAGCCAGTACCAGGATAAACCCGACCATGAGCAAAGGTGAGACTGTTTTGTCGCGGTGACGGGCTGCCCATACCAGCACCGCGACCCAGCCGCCAAGCGCAAGGATGAAGTGAAAGCGCAGCAACGCCTCCTCGCGCCATTCGGGTTTGAGGCTGTTGAGGTTGAGCCAGCCCAGGAGGATGACGACGATCATCAGTGCCAGGAGCGCTGCACCGTTGCGCAGATCACGGGTTTTTAGTCGGGTAGTCGCCAGTCGGGTAGTCGGGGTGGTGCGATCCCTGGCGAAGAACAAGATATGGAAAATGATGGCCGGGAAGATTACGACAACCGTGAACTTGCCCGACAACGCCAATCCGAGGACGACCGCCGTGATGGTTGCCCACCCCAGTGTACCGTGGTTGCCCAGGTGCGACATCGCCACCCATAGCCACACGAAGGCGCAGGCCACGAAAACATCGGTCTCCGTAAAGGCGACCCTGGCAAAGGAGAGGAAAAACGGGCTGGTGGCAAGCAGGGCCGCGGCCAGCAGTCCCGTATGCCTGTCAAAGTCGCGCCGACAAACGACGTACACGCCGATGAGGGTGAGCGTCCCCACAAGGCAACTGACGATGCGCCCGGTGAACAGGTCATCGGTGTGCAGCAGCGTGTACACGACGGCGACGACGGCCATCGGCAGGCGCGTCTGGCTGGGATCGGAGTTCGAGCCACTGAGCCAACCGCCGGGACGCAGATAGGTCCGCGCGATGTCAATGTCGGTTTGTTCGTCCCAGGAAATGCCCTGGCGGTTCACGGTAGGCAGAAGCAGGGCAGTGTAAACGCCAAGGATGAGGCACAGATAGAGTACAGAACGGGCAGAAACAGATCGTATCGCAGACGACATCATTCTTCAATCAGTTGCGATACTCAGTCATCGTCGCAGCGTCAACCGGTAGAAATTCCCGCCTGCCCCCGGCATAACGCGGAAGCGCTCGCGCAGGCCCGGATAGACTTGATCCACATAGACCGGGCGGTCGCCGGCGCGTACCGTCTCAAGCATCTCCGCCATCAGGGAATCGGCGATCTGCCCGTTGCTGCCAAACGGCGTGGCTTCTTTGATGACAATGTTGGGGCGCAATTTCTCCACGTGCGCCAGGTAAAGCATGGTGTACAACGCCCGCCAGTTCATCACCACGTAGGCATCCTCCGGCAACATCTGCAAACGTAGGGTGCACAACTTGCGCGGCTCCAGCAGGTTTTCCAGCGGATAGGGATACGTTTCTTGAACAAAGGTGCCCTTGCCGGCCTTGAGTGCTTCCCACCATGATCCAGAATACGGCATGATGATCACCAACGCGCACAGAACCGCAATCACGGGATAGAGGTAGCGCGTCCGGTTTTCGCGCTTTGCCAGGAAACGGCGGCTCCATTCCAGAATCCGCCCGATCCCCACACCGATGGCCGTGCTGATGAAGATGTACGTGCCGAGGTAGAACACGTATTGGTCTCCCGGGTGATAATTGAGGATAAACAGCACCATGACCAGGTAGGCGATCACCATAAAGACACCCAGGCTCAGCGCCGGTGCATTGGGGATGGAGCGCATAAACACTCTGAAGCGGGTTGCGGGCGCATCAAGTTCTGGGTTCCCGGCGCTTTTGGCAAGCTGCCGTGCCGCGTGGCGGATTTCACCCACACCCACCAGGGCAAAGCCGACCATCCACAATGAAAATTCCTGGGTCAAGATGCGGGTAAGGTATTCGCTTATCGAGACGGCAAAGCTGGCGTCTTTCGGGAACATCACGCTGCGCCATTGGACGCTCATAAACGTCAGCCACCAGCGTTCGAGGATGCTATCCATGTCGGTAGCCTGCAAGCCCCAGATCGAACGGGAGGGATACAACATCACCTGGATAAAGCTGGATGGCGGATTGTTGAGGTCCAGCAGGATGAACGTCGCCGCATAGACGGCGATGCCGATGGCAAATCCCACCAGCGCCGCGCGCAGACAGGGCCAACGGTGCGCTTTCGGCAGGAACGCTACCACCCACAGCACAAACAGGGGTGCAGTCGGTGCAATCAGCGCCGCCGAGAGATGCACCCCCAGCGCCAGACACGTGAGCGCCGTGGCCCACACCAGCGCGCGCCGACGTATAAACGGTTCACGTTGCCAGTAGGCCAGGAGCAGCAGCACCGTCGTCAGCACCGCCATCCCCGGCGTGTAGACCTCGGCGATGATCGCCTGCGACCAAAATGTGTACGATAGTGTCAGCGCCACACCCCCCAGCGCCGCGCCGATGCGGTTCGGGGTGAAGTAGCGCGCCAGCAGGTAAACGCCCCCCACCGTCCAGGCTGCGCACAGCGCCGAAAACAGATTGACGCGCCAGGCAGGTGAACGGAGCGGCAAAAATCCCACCACACGCGCGGCCAACAAATACACCGGATACCCCGTGGAATGGGTCATCCCCAGCGTATAAGTCAGCGTTTGAAATTCGCCGCTGTCGTGATAGAGCACATCCGGCGCTAACGTCCGCACGTAAATCGCCAGCGCCAGCACGCCGATCAAAGCCGCCAGTCCGTAGTCTTTGCGATCAGGTTTTGGTATATTCGACATTTTTTGTCAGCAGATTCAGTCAGCAGATTAAGCAGATTTTTGATCGGTTTATATACCGATCTGCTAAGTCTGCTTAGTCTGCTGTTGGTATATTCAACGTTTTTTGTCAGCAGATTCAGTCAGCAGATTTAGCAGATTAAGCAGATTTTTGATCGGTTTATATACCGATCTGCTAAGTCTGCTTAGTCTGCTGTTGGTATATTCGACATTTTTTGTCAGCAGATTCAGTCAGCAGATTTAGCAGATTAAGCAGATTTTTGATCGGTTTATATACCAATCTGCTAAATCTGCTTAGTCTGCTGTTGGTATATTCAACATTTTTTGTCAGCAGATTCAGTCAGCAGATTTAGCAGATTAAGCAGATTTTTGATCGGTTTATATACCAGTCTGCTAAATCTGCTTAGTCTGCTGTTGGTATATTCGACATTTTTTGTCAGCAGATTCAGTCAGCAGATTTAGCAGATTAAGCAGATTTTTGATCGGTTTATATACCAATCTGCTAAATCTGCTTAATCTGCTGATAGAAAAAGGGAGGGTTATAGTTGTTGTTTGCTCAACGTTATCGGCGATTCATTTGCGAAAGGCCGCAGGCGCACGCGGTAGCGCGTCTCGACCGGCTTAAGCTGATATTTTTCCAGCCGCCCCGGTCCGCAGCTCGCGCTCCCCAGGCCGGATTGTCCGTAGTCCAGGTTGAGCGTGATGTCCTCGCGGCGGTGTAACTCATAGGTGTGCGTGGCTACGGTCAGATCTTGTGCCGTATAATGATGCGCGCTCACTTCCAGCCACGGGGCACCGACCGCCAGCAGTCCCACGCCGGCACTGTTCGTCAACGCGACCCAGCGCACTTCGGTCTTGTTGCCGTTCTCCTCCGGGACGATGTACGGCACGTATTGCTCATCTACTGTGCCGCTGTATAGCCCCACCGGCGCGCCGTAGTTCCGATCCACATAGTTCTCGTGAGGGCCGCGCCCATACCAGGTAAAGCGCTCATAGCCACCCGGTACCGTCAACGTCAGCCCTATGCGCGGCAGGAACGGCAGCCCGGGGGCCTCCGGCAGGATGTGGTGCTCGATGATGATGTCCCCGCTGCCGTAGATGGTGTAAGTGTAGGCACAGGTGAACCGCGCCGGCTTGGGAGCTTCGGGCTTGAACGGGGACGCGCCGGCCTTCTCCGGGAAGAGTGCCGCCTCGAATTCGGGCCGGATTCTATCGGGCGCACACTCCTTGAGGAAGGTGTACAGCCCGAAAATCAATTCCGGCAGCCGATTCTCCTGCACGAAATGTCCAAGCAGCCCTTTGAGCTTGGCCGATTTGATCGTTCCGGGCAAGCCTTCATAGGGAACATGCATCCTTTCACAGAAGGCTTGCAGCATTTCTTTATCCAACATCCAGGAGAGGAACTGGGGCAACATCTCCATCTGCTGTTGCTCCGGTTCAAGCATGGATGGCGGTGTGAAACCGGCATCGGGGGCGCACACGGAACGCACGGCAATCTCGACGACCTGCGGCGCACGCTGCGTTACCGTCACCGTTTCGATGTGCTCCTCGAGGCGATCCAGCCCCACGGCGCGCCAATGCTGCGCCGCGCGTTCTTCACCCCAGGTGTTGAGGTCGTTCTCGGTGGGAGCATGCCAGAAGTTGGCCCGCGGCCCGGCTTTGAGCAGATCGTGCCCCCGATAACGCAACGCTGCAATCGTCCCGCCTGCCTTATCGAAGACCAGCTCGAACTCCGGCCCGGCGATCAACGCCTGCGTGTCGGACTCGTTCAGCGTGAGCGCGGGGAGGGCGGCCACATCCACGGGCTGCGCCGTCGGCGCGGGGAACGGCACGGCGAACTGCGACCAGGCGACTTCGTGGCCGGCTTCGGCCCAGGGGGTGGCTTCGGCGAGCGTAAAGCTGAGGGTGAGCCAGTATTCTGCCCCCTCTTCCGTCCCCCCCGCTGGGGAAGAGAACGGGATCGTCACGATGTCCCGTCCGCCGGGCGGCGTGCTCAAGCGGGGAAGTTGCCCCTGTTGGATGGTTCGCCCATCGGCTTCCAGCTTCCAGGTGATGACGAGGTGACTTAAATCCGAGAAGTGGTAGCAGTTGACGACTGCCACTTTCCCGGCCAGGGCGTCCACAACTTCGACTTCGACCGGCTGATAGACCTTCTTCACTTCCCACAGGGAAGGGTGAACGGTGCGGTCGGGGAAGACGAGGCCGTTGATGCAAAAACTCCCGTCGTGGGGAGATTCGCCGAAGTCGCCGCCGTAGGCAAACCATTCCACGCCGTCCGCAGTCTTGCGGCGCAATCCCTGATCCACCCAGTCCCATATAAATCCGCCGCGCAGGCGCGGATATCGGGCGATGATCTCCCAGTATTCCTTCAGGTTGCCGGGACTGTTGCCCATCGCGTGGGCATATTCGGCCATAATGAAGGGGCGCGTCTCGCCGGGCCGCTGCGCCAACGCGGTGAGATGTTCGAGGGTCGGATACATCTTGCTGACGATGTCTATGTAGGGTTCGTGATCCGCCGAATCGTAAAACACCGGGCGCGTGGGATCATGCGCGTGAATCCAATCGGCCATCGCTCGATGATTCGGCCCGTGCCCCGACTCGTTGCCGAGTGACCAGATGATGACGCTCGGATGGTTCTTATCCCGCTCGACCATGCGACTGCCGCGCTCCAGGAACGCCGCCTGCCACAGCGGATCGCGGGTCGGCTCATCCCAGACACCGTGCGTCTCAAGATTGGCCTCGTCAATCAAATACAGGCCGTACTCGTCGCACAGGTCGTACCAGCGGGGATCGTCGGGGTAGTGGCAGGTGCGCACCGCGTTGATGTTGAAGCGCTTCATCAGCAGGATGTCCCGGATCATAGACTCGACGCTGAGCGTATGCCCTGTGTCGGGGTCATGCTCGTGGCGGTTGACGCCACGGAAGTAGACCGGCACACCGTTGATGAAAATTTTGCCGTCTTTGATTTCCACCTGCCGGAAACCGACCCGGCAACGTTCGACTTCCAGCACATTCCCCGCCGGGTCTTTGAGCGTGAGCAGCAGGGTGTAGAGATTGGGGTGCTCCGCCGACCATTTCAGCGGATCGGTGACGGGCAAGGAAAAGGTGATGCGGGATTCGCGATTCGTCATTCGCAATTCGTCATTCGCAATTCGCGATTCGTGCGCGTCGAAAAGTTGGGCTTCGAGAGTGTAGCCATCTATATCCGGCGCGCCGTAGTTGGCGATGTCTGCGCGGATATGGAGGACGGCGTCGCGGTAATCGGCGTCGAGTTCAGGGTAGGCCCAAAAGTCACGGATGTGAACCGGTGGCGTCGCAAACAGGTACACGTCGCGGTAGATGCCGCTCAAGCGCCAGTAGTCCTGATCTTCGAGATAGCTGCCGTCGCTCCAACGGTAGACGCGCACGGCGAGGGTGTTCTCGCCGGGGCGCAGGTACGGCGTGAGGTTGAATTCGGCCGGCAGACGGCTGTCCTGGCTGTAGCCGACCATTTGCCCGTTCACCCACAGATAGAACGCCGAGTCCACGCCGTCGAAGACGATAAAGACTTGCTTGCCTGTCCACGCATCCGGCACGATGAATGTGGTGCGGTACGAGCCGACCGGGTTTTTGTCCTTCGGGACTTCCGGCATGTTATCGGGGGGAAACGGATACTGGACATTGGTGTACATCGGAACGTCGTACCCCTGGAGTTGCCAGTTGCCGGGGACGGCGATGGTATCCCAGCCATCCCCATCAAACGGTTCGACATAGAAATCCTCCGGCGCAGAGGCCGGGTTCGGCGCCCATTTGAACTGCCAGTGGCCGTTGAGCAGCTTGAAATTCGCGCCTGCCTGGCGGTCGCCGGCGAGCGCGCTTTGGGCATCTTGATAGGGCAGCAGCGTGGCGTGGGCGGGTTCCTTATTCCGCCCCACCACTTGAGGGTTTTCCCAATCATTTATCATAAACCATCCTCCTGATTGAAAATAACATCCGTAGAGCAAACTGTTAGTTTGCCTGTGCGCAAGCTGATAGCTTGCGCTACGTTTTCTCCTGATTGAAAATAACATCCGTAGAGCAAACTGTTCGTTTGCCTGTGCGCAAGCTGACAGCTTGCGCTACGTTTTCTCCTGATTCGGAAATAACATCCGTAGAGCAAACTGTTCGTTTGCCTGTGCGCAGGCTGACAGCTTGCGCTACGTTTTCAACATCATTTTCAAAGTTGTAGGGCGATTTAGCAAATCGCCCTACAGCCTTCGCTTAGCATCTTACGGTAACCTCACGCCAGATCAAGCACGCCGCTGAGATTTAGCTCGGCCGCGCGATGGCATTTGACATAGTGCCCGGGGCTGATTTCCTCGAACGTCGGCTCTTCCTGTTTGCAAATGTCCTTGACGTAGGTACAGCGTGGATGGAAATAGCAGCCCGCAGGCGGATTGGCCGGATTCGCCACCTCACCGGTGAGCAAGATGCGCTTCTCGCGCGGGGTGGGATCGGGGCGCGGGATGGCCGACATCAACGCTTCGGTGTAAGGGTGTTTGGGCGTCATAAACAGCTCGTGGGTGGTGGCCATTTCGACGATCTTGCCCACATACATCACCGCCACGCGGTTGCTGATGTGCGCGACGACGCTCAGGTCGTGGGCCACGAACAGGTAGGTCAAGCCCATCTGCTCCTGGAGTTCCTGGAGCAGGTTGAGGATTTGGGCCTGCACCGACACATCCAGCGCCGAGACCGGCTCATCGCACACCACAAATTTGGGATGGGGCGCCAGCGCGCGTGCGAGGCCGATGCGCTGACGCTGTCCCCCGCTGAAGGCATGGGGATAACGCCGCATGTACTCCGGGCGCAGGCCCACCAGCTCCAGCATTTCCGCCACACGGTCCTCAAGCTCTTTGCCCCTGGCGAGATTCATCGCCCGCAGCGGTGCACCGACAATGTCCAGCAAGGTCATACGCGGATTCAGCGAGGCATACGGGTCCTGGAAGATCATCCGCATATTGCGACGCACCTGGATCAACTGGTCATGCTCCAGCTCGGCGATATTGAGTCGTCCCAGATGCGGGTCCTGGAACCAGATTTCGCCGCTGGAAGGATTGAGCGCGCGCAAGACACAGCGCCCCGTGGTGGTCTTGCCGCAACCGCTTTCGCCCACCAGCCCCAGCGTCTCACCTTCGTTGACGTAGAAATCCACGCCGTCCACCGCCTTCACGTTACCGACGACCTTCCTGAAGAACCCGCGTTGGATGGGGAAGTATTTTTTCAGGGCCTTGACTTCCAGCAACGGCGGCTGAGCCTGGTTCCCGGCTTGCATTTGCGATTCACCATGGATATTCATTTGCTCGGTCATAGTGGGGTATCCTTAGCTGGCTTGTGCGTGTGCAGAATGAGAAGCATACAGGTGACAACGCACCGTATGTCCCGGTTCGACCTCGATGACTTCGGGGACGGCCTGGTTACATATCCCCTCCATATACTGCGGACATCGGGGATGGAATGTGCACCCCGGCAACACGCTGTAGGGATCGGGAATCATCCCGCGGATCGTCTCCAGGCGTTTCTTTTTGCCGGCGCGCGCCATCACATCATCCAGTTGGGGGATGGAGCGCAACAACGCCTGTGTGTAAGGGTGCAGCGGGTTCCTGAAGAGTGAGGTCACATCCGTTTCTTCGACGACTTTGCCCAGGTACATCACGGCAACTTCCTGGGCCATTTCGGCGATCACGCCCAGGTTGTGGGTGATGTACATGATCGCCATATCAAACTCTTTCTGTAGAGCGCGCATCAAGTCCAGGATTTGCGCTTCGGTGGTCACGTCCAACGCCGTTGTCGGCTCATCGGCAATGAGCAGGTTGGGATTGCAACTCAAGGCCATCGCAATCACCGCGCGCTGCCGCATCCCCCCGCTCAACTGGAACGGATAAGTATCCACAATCCGGTCGGGATTGGGTAGCTTGACGCGCGCGAGGATGTCTATGGCACGTTCACGGGCCTCCGCTTTGTTCACCTTTTGGTGCAGCATAATCGCTTCCATAATCTGCGCCCCGACCGTGCGCACCGGCAGCATGGCCGCCATCGGCTCCTGGAACACCATTGAAATGTGATTGCCCCGGATGGAGCGCATCTCCGGGCTGTTGGGCTTGAGTTTGGTGATCTCGATAACATCGGAAGTAGAAGACGACGCAGTCTTATGGATCGTTTTGTAGTAAGTGATTTCGCCTTCCACAATCCGCCCCGGTGAGGGGACCAATTGCATCAAAGAGAGCGCGGTGATGCTTTTGCCGCAGCCGCTTTCTCCCACGATGCCCAATGTGCGCCCCGCACGGATGGTCAGGTCCACGCCGTCCACTGCCCGAACGATGCCTTCGGGCAGGTAGAAGTAGGTATGCAAGTTTTTGATCTCGGCAAGTACGTTATCCGCTTTCATGACGCCTCCTAGGAGACATACGGGTCTGCGGCGTCGCGCAAGCCGTCGCCCGCGAAGTTGAACATCAACACCGCCAACACCACCACCGGCACCGGCCAGAGGATCCAGGGGTAGTGGGCCACGTTCATGATGTCCTGCGCATCCTGCAACATCACGCCCCAACTGATCGTCGGGGGGTTCAGACCGATGCCCAGGAAACTCAGCGACGTTTCACCGAGGATCATGCCGGGGAGCGCACCGGTCAGCGAGACGATGATATAGCTGGCAAAGCCGGGGATCATATAGCGGGTGATGATGGACCACTCGCTCTCACCGTCCAGCCGCGCGGCCAGGACGAAATCTTCCTCGCGCATGCTCAACAAGCGTCCACGCACGGTGCGCGCCAGGCCCGTCCAACCGAGGATCGAGAGGATGAGGGTGGTGGCAAAATAGATGCGCACCGGAGGCCATTCACGGGGCAACGCGGCGGCCAGGGCCATCCACAACGGGATCGTCGGCAGCGTTGTGATCACCTCGATAGACCGTTGGATGGCCTCGTCAACGACACCCCCGAAGAATCCCGATATGCCGCCCAACGCCAGCCCCAGGATAAAGCTGATGGCGATGCCGACCAATCCAACACTCAGCGAGATACGCCCTCCGTAGAAAATGCGCGACAGCACATCCCGTCCGATGGTGTCGGTTCCCAGGACGAACAGCGGCATATTTTCCGGTCCGGTGCCGAAGAGATGCACATCGGTTGTGAACAGCCCCCAGAACTTATACGGGTCGCCGCGCACAAAGAACCCGATGGGATAGATGATGCTCGTGTCTTCCTGATAGACCGGCCGGAATGTGACGGGATCGCGCCCCATCTTCATCCCGTAGATGAACGGTGTGTGAAAATTGCCCTGCACATCGCGGATGTGGATTTTTGTCGGCGGAAAGGCGAGATACTGTTTATAACGGTGCAAGGGATCGTGCGGACTGACAAACTCGGCAAAGATCGCAATAAAGTACAGAATTCCCAAAACCACCATGGCGATTTGGGCCAACTTGTGGCGCCTAAACTTCCACCACACCAGTTGCCACTGCCCGGCGCGGTAGAACTCTTCTTCTTGCCCTTCAGGGATTTGACGCCGCGTTTTGCGGTCGGCCCGTTTCTTGAACAAGGTTTTATTGCTCATACGCCCTCCACCCCACCAAACCGGATGCGTGGATCCGAAACGGCCAACAGAATATCCGAGAAAAGCGCGCTGATCGCGGTCAAGACCCCGATAATCAAGATGTAGGCGCCGGCCATATACATATCCTGTTGACGCAGCGAAGCATACAAGGCCGGGCCGGCCGTGGTCAGGTTGAGGACGATTTCAAGGATCGTACCGCCGGAGAAGAGCCACGGCAACAGCCACATCAGGCCACTGATGATGGGGTTGATCGCCAGGCGCATGGGATAGCGCACGATGACCTGAAATTCGGACAGGCCCTTCGCACGCGCCACCGTCACATATTGCTTGCGCAGCTCATCCAACATCATCGCGCGCATCGTGCGGATGGTACCGGCGACGCCGCCAAGACCCAGGAGAATGATCGGAAACCACAGATGGGCCAGCAGGTCCAGGAACTTGCCCCAACTCCACGGTTGGACCATATATTCCTGTGAAAACAGCCCGCCGGCCCGAATGCCGAACTTCGTCAGGGCGATATACATGATAATCATCGCTAAAAAGAACGCGGGCACGGCCAGTCCCACGAAAGTAAAGAAGGTGATGATGTAGTCGGCAATCGTATATTGCTTGACAGCCGCAAAAACGCCGATGGGAATCGCCACGATATAGGTAAAGATAGCCGAGGCCAGGGCAAGAACAAACGTATATCCCATGCGTTCAAGGATGACCTGGGCTACGGGTTTTTCAAAGGTGTACGAATAGCCGAAGTCGAACTTGGTGATGATTTTACTGATCCAGAGCAGGTAGCGCATATATACCGGCTTGTCCATCCCATACTGTCTGATCAGGGCATCGGCCTGGGTCTGGCTTACCTCGACCCCACTGGACCGCAGGCGTTGGATCTGGTACGTCACAATGTCGCCGGGAGGGAGTTGGATGATGATAAAAGCCAGGATCGAGATCAAGAATAATTGGGGTATCGCTCTCAGAATACGCTGAATGATATATGCAAGCATAAGGGTTTCTCCTTAACTGTAAAGATAGCTACCCTTCGGCCAAGGGCAAACCGGGCTGCCGGTGAGACACCGGCAACCCGGTTGATGGGATGAGAGGGGCTTTATGCCCGCTTGCCACCTTCGTAATAGAAGGCTGCCGGATGGTAGGTGTTAATGCCGTAGGTATCCCAACCGATGGGCACCTTGGGGCGCGGCATGTTGCGCAGGTTCTTGTTGTACAACAAGGGGCAGGGGCTTTCAAGCACAATGCCGATGGCCAGGGGCTTATCGGCCAGGTAATCGAAGATCTTCTGGCCAATGGCAACGCGCTCATCATCGTCAACGACCATCCGCATCTCGTCAACCCAGGCATACAGTTGCTGGATTTCCTCCGGCGGCGCGATGATGCCCTCCGCCTCCTTGTCCACGGCCTGGTACCACTGTTGCCAGGCGCAAGAAACGGTACCTTGCTGACAATCTGCCGTCGGTATGTACCACTGCATCTGAATAGGCAGGAGCATGTCTGTACACCGGTCGGCATGCCAGACTCCACATTCAACCTCATTGGCCGTCATCCGCTCGCCATACAGTTGTTCATCAATTTCCTTGACCGTCGCATCAATGCCGATTTCACGCCAGTAGGTGGTGATCATCTCGCAGAACTCGGCCACGGACGCACCGACGCGGATGCCCGGATGCTCGATCATGTAGCTCAGCCGCTTGCCGTCAGGCCGCAGACGGAAGCCCTGGCTGTCGCGCTTGTCCAACCCCATTTCATCCAGCAGTTTGTTCGCCAGATCGGGATCATACTGCGCCCACGCCGTGCCGTATTTCTCCTTGTAATAGGAGGAATTGGGCATAGGTGCCATCTGTCCCACACGGGCCAGACCGTAGAAGAGGCTCTCGTTGATCTCGTTGCGGTCAATGGCGACCGAGAGCGCGCGCGTCCAGTTAGGATGGTTGACGATCTGCTCCAGCACCGGATCCTTGGGAAGTGTGCGGCGGGGATAGAGGGTGTAGCGGTCGGTCATACAGGAGAGGTAATCACCCACCGTGTAATTGCTCTTGTCCTCGTTCTCCTTGTACAGTGGATACTTGGCAACGGTTACATCGTGCATACCGACCCAGTCGAGTTCGCCACCGATGAGCTTCAGTTCCATGGTCTGGGTGTCGGCCATGTAATCCAGGCGCAGGGTGTCAATGTAGGGGAGCTGGTTACCCATCAGGTCAACCTTCCAGTAGTAAGGGTTGCGCTCGAAGATGATGAGGCCTTCCGCCGGATAATCTTTCGGGACCCAGGCCGCCAGGGTCGGGAAGCCTTTAGCCCAATCCGGGAACTGCCAGGTGTTCAACCCCCACTGACTGCAGAAGCGGTTGGTCACTTGCTGCCACGTTTCCATGCCCCATTCGGCCATCAGCTTGTTGATGGCTTCTTGACCAACAAAATCGGGATGGTAGTTCTTCAGGAAATGCGCCGGCATGAATGGGCCTTCCTGTGGATAACCACCCATGTTACGGGTAAGGATGTGGGGGAAGAGGCCAAACGTATAGTCAAACTTACAACGGAAGGTATAGTCATCGAGGATTTCCAGCGTGCAGCGCTTGTTCTGAATGCCGTTGAATGGATTGGCAGCCCATCCCAGCCCCTCAACGGTGGCCCACTTATTCCACCAGAAATCCACGTCCGCGGTGGTCAGAGGTTCACCATCCGACCAGCGCATGCCCTTGCGCATGTGGAAGGTATAAGTGGAGCCATCATCCGAACCTTCCCAGCTCTCGATCATATTGGGGACAAGGGTACGTAAGTCGGAGTCTGAGTATTGGAGAACCCGGTCAGACATCCAGTCGTAGGTATCCACCGACCAGACGGTGTCGAAGTGGATCTGGCGTACCTCGCCGCCGTAGACGCCGATGGATTCACGCCCACCCACCACGAACGGATTCATCGGGAGGCGTTCATCCACAGGGGGCAGTTTGCCGGCCTTGACAAGCGGTTCGAGCATGGGTGGCTCGCTGCGTCCCTTTGGCACCTCGACGGTCTTCTCCACAATCTTCTCAACGGTCTTCTCGACCTCAACAGTCTTCTCGACCTCAACGGTCTTTTCGACCACCTTTTCGACCTCGACAGTCTCCTTGATGATCTGGGGCGTCGGCGCAGCACAGGCCGTCGCCACCGCGCCGAGCGCGGCTGCCGTGGTCAGGTGCAGAAACTCACGGCGGGTCAACACTTTCGATTTCATAGCTTCCTCCTTCTTCTACAAAATGAAATGTAATTAGAATAAAAGGCTCCCACCGGGCATTGAGGCAAACACCCGGCATTAGAGTTCATGGCAAACACCACCACGAGACACACACTCCGCTCCCTTCCTTAACTCTATCACCTCCTTGCTTAAAAGTCTTCTACTTTTCGGACAGGTTTTTTATACTTTTAGGACAGGTTTACGTAAACTTCAACCGCATCAGGTAATTGTCAGATTTGATCTCCATCTGCCCGGCATGTAAATCCACGACACAGTAAGGGTTGTCGTAATGTTTGAAGCCCGCGAGCGGCTGCGACTGCCCGTCGCGCAGCAGTGGCCCTTCCCAGCCGAAGGTGAGGGTCTCCTGGCGCAGCGTGGTGACGGTCACAGCCAGATCGTCGAACATCACCGGCAGCGCCAAAACGCTCTCCTGGAAGGTCGTGAAATCCCCATCCAGCACTGCGCGTCCCATGTGGCAGAGCCAGACATTGCGCCGGCCCGGTGAGCGCAGCTCGCGGTACGCCCCCGGCTCCTGGGTCATCAACGTCAATCCCCGGGCGGCGGTGAGCGCCAGATACGCATTGCCCTTCCGGGCAAAAGCCCACGCCTGCCCGTTGGCGTCTTCCCGTATGGCATAGGCGTCGAAAGCGGAAAGCGGGAAGTAAGCATGGGTGAACCCCATCCAATCATCGTCCGGCAGATTGTATACGGCGATGAGCACATCCTTCCACTGCGCCACGCGCGGCAAGATGCCGTTGCCGCGCCAAAAGCCGGGAGCATGCGCCTCCGTCGTACCGTCGGATGCCGGGTGATTCGTGAAGACAACGGCGCCCGGTCCCAACGTGGCCTGCCAGATATGCTCGCGCGTGCCGGGTGCGCCGGGGCGGTAATCCTGCGCCGAGCCGAGCAAGTAATCCGGTGTCCGGTAGGTGACCTTGTTGACACCGCCTCCATCCGGCAGCAAATGCTGCTCACAGTTCCACAAAGCGTCCGGCGGGGTGAGAGCAATCTCCTGGAACAACGGCGGCAGTTCGTAATCCTCCATACACGCCAGACTCACAGCCGCGGCCAGGTGCGGATTGAGGATGCCCACCCCCCACAACAAGCGCGTGACGCTCCCCAAAGGCGACAACCATCCTCCCAGGATGCCGGCCGCGTCCGCATCTCCTTGCGTCCCGCCGACGATGCCGCGATGGCTGTTGAGGGCCAGGGTAAACAGGAGTTTATCGAGCACCACGGTCGCCATCTGCCAGATAGCTTCATCCTCCACGAGGTCCATCAGATGCGCCAACGCCGTCAATTCGGCCTCAAACGCACGTCCCGAATCCCATTCGGAGAATCCGGCATCGGCCCGCGCGCGCAGCCAGGCCAGCGTGCGCCGTTTCCCTTTAGCAGCGTGCCATTCCCCGGTCTGCCCACTGGACTTGAAACGCCGTCGGGCATACATCTGCCCCGCCAGCAGCTCACACGTGTTCAGGAGAATCTGCTCACTCTCCGGCGCATCGTTGGCCACCTCATAGGCGAAATCGAGCACACACGTCCGGAGAGACGCCTTGACGGTCTTCGGGAAATCCGGTGCGTTGCCCCAACGCCGCAGCATGCCCAGCAGACCCAACAAATCCAGGGCACTGCCGATCTCGCGGCGGTTGACGCGCTCAATGACCCGGAGAAGCACAGGCGGCTCAACGGCTTGCCACATTCCCAGGGCCATCTTGGCGATCTCGCCGAAAAGCGTCCCCTCGCAGCGCACGGCATGCTGTAGCGTCTCGTCGCGGCGTTGGATGTACGGACGTTCCGGCGCTTCGGTGTATTGCGCCAACCCCATACTCCACATCGAGAGCGTGCGGCGTATGCGCACATTCTCGTCGAAATAAGAGCGGATGGGCGGCATCAGGATACTGTGCAAGGGGCCTTGCGGGGTCTGATGAGCCTGTACCAGCGGGGACTTGCCGCCGGGCGTCGCTACGGCGAGCGATTCCGCGTAGATGCGCCCGGCAGGAGTCTGCAAGCGGATAAGCATATCCTCGGGGGTGCCCTCACGCGAAGCCCAGTGCACGGTGACAAACTCATCCCAGACGAACACATCGCGGTCGAGATAGGCGGTCGAGAAGATGCGCTCAAGCCGGTTGCGCAGGGTGATATCCTCGATGAGGGTGGGAATCTCCACATGCGCGTCGTCGGGCGCATCGCAGACTCGCAGAGCAAGGGCATGGGGACAATCACCCAGACCGACCTGGGCAAAACGCACCAGGATCGTATTGCTGCCTTCCGTCAAATCGGCGATGAAGGTCGCGTGGTGGAAGCCGAAGGTTGCCTCCTGGAAACAATGAGCATCGTTAATCCACACATCCACCGGGCCATACGCGCTCAACACCAGCGTCACCGGCCGCGCCTGGGGGGTGGCGATCCGCGTGTAAGCCCAGGCGCGTACATAATGCGGCGTAGGATAAGCGGCAGTACAGTCCACAAAATGATCCTCGCCGCACAGCGTATACGCCCAGCGTCCGATGTAACCATCGAGGGTAAAATCTGCTTCGGTGAGGGGGCCGGGTTCCACCGGCTGCCGCGTGACGCCGGAGTCCGGGGTGTGATAACGTTGCGCGATTTGGGATTTATTCTCGACGTCGAGGGGGCCGCTCACACCGGTCAGCGGGATGCTCTGCGGGCCGACAACGAGCCAATGGTGAATGTAGCCATCTTGAAGATCGTAAACTATGGTGGAAACAGGCATCGGGAGAAGCTCCTTTTTGGGATATACTGGATCAGGCGGCTTTCAAATAGAGGGCGAGGGCGTGTCCACGGTAGCGGGCACGTCCACACCCACATCGGTCAGAGCCGCCTGAAAATCGTCGTAGAGGATCGGTTTGCGCAGGTAAATGGCCGATCCCTCGTCCAGACAACGTTCGGTTTCGTCCGACCAGGAACAGAGGATGATGGGGATAGCGCGCGTTGCCGGATGCGCTTTCAGCGCGTTCAGGACTTCTATCCCCTTCTCGCCGGGTGTATCTAGCTCGACGATGATGACGGCCGGCGCTTGATGTAAGGCGATGTCCAGGGTATCCTCGGCAAAATGAGCCATGATGAGCGGATAAGCGGCTTTTTGCGCGTAACGCTGCATCAAATAGCAAAAACTCGCGTCATCGCCAACGACCATCAGAGGTGATAGAGAAGACATACCGTCCTCGTGATACGTGATGCATTGTCCCTAACCGGCTTTTCCCCAATCCCCGGTCCCTAACCCCAATCGTCCTTACTGTAGCATTTCATGCGGAAAAAGTCTTTCACTTTTCGGACGACTTCTTGTACTTTTCGGACAATCCTGATCGGCGACCGGCCAGCGGGCATTTTGGGACAGAGGCGCAGACATCAGGATTATTCAGGCATCCCTACGGGGCCACCGGACTACGGGACTACCGGACTACAGGACTACCGGACTACAGGACTACCGGACTACCGGACTACAGACTACCGGACTACAGACTACCGGACTACAGACTACCGGACTACAGGACTACCGGACTACAGACTACCGGACTACAGGACTACCGGACTACCGGACTACCGGACTACCGGACTACAGGACTACCGGACTACCAGACTACAGACTACAGACTACAGGACTACCGGACAGGGACTTGGGTCTCTTCGAACTGTGGTTATCCGATTCGGGATTTGTTCTGATACGCGCGTGGGGAGATGCCCATTTCCTGGTGGAATACCCGCGTGAAGTAGCCGCCGCTGGAAAAGCCAACCTCCATAGCGATTTCGGTGATGCCCATATCCCCTTTTTCCAATAGCACCCGGGCCTGTTGGATGCGGTAGCGGTTGAGATAGGTCATCGGCGTCACGCCGACGGCCTGCTGGAAACAACGGGTGAGATGGCGCTCGCTCAAGCCCACATGGGCGGCGATCTCGCCGCGCGTGAGCGGGTCCATATAATGAGCGTGAATAAAGGCCATCGCTTTGTGGACTAACCGCTGGATTTCCGAGACGGTCTTGCGGCGGCGCGTCAACACGGACTCGATATGCTGCAACGTCTCCTCTGCACTGAACAGCCCCTTCCCCAGGATGCTAACCGTGCCCCGGTTGAGCCGCGCCATATCCTCTTCGGTCAACACCTGCGCCGTGAGGATGACGACGGGGACGTTGCGGGTCGCCGGATCGCTCCGCATGGCCTCCAACACGCCAAAGCCATCCAGTTCCGGCATCATCAAATCCAATAGCACCAGGTCAGGCCGCTCCTGCCGCATCACCCGCAGGGCCTCCAGGCCGTTGCGCGCCTGCAACACCTTGTAATCGGGCAACTGCGCCTGCACGAGACGGGTGTGCATGTCTAAAATATCGGCCTCATCTTCGACCACCAGAATCATACCGCCTTCCGCGCCTTCGTTTGGCCGTCCCAGCAATCCCTGGCCGATCAACAGTTCGGTCAATTGCGCTTTGCGGATCGGTTTGGTCAGGAAATCCACATCCAACAGCGCGCCGCTGTCACTTTCACCGTCCAGCGTGTAAAACACAATCGGGACATGGTGAGTCTGCGGATTCTCTTTGAACATGCGGAAGATTTCCCATCCGCGCGCGGCGGTCACGGCCTGATCCAGGATGACGGCATCCGGCGTTCTCTCGGACAATGCCGCACACCAATCCCCTCCTGTTTCGCGCCCCCACGTGACGATCTCCACCCCCTGGTGGCTAAGATATTCTTGCAGACGCTTCCCGCGAGCGGCATCCTCGATGAACAGCCAGACCTGCTGCGAGGATGCAGGTTCACAGAGGGGCGCTGCCGGCTGCGTCTCCTGCAGGGTCGGCAATGTAAAATAGAATTCTGAGCCACTGCCTTCCTCGCCGGAGGAATGAACGCCGATCGTGCCCTGGTGCATATCCACCAACAGCTTGCAGATTGCCAGCCCTAATCCCAACCCCCCGTAGCCCCGCGCGGTGGTACGCTCCGATTGACGGAACTCATCGAAGATGAGCGTTTGTTCTTCCGGCGGGATGCCCAAACCGGTATCGCGCACGGTGACGGTCACGGAGGCGGCGTCCGCGGTTACGCGCAGGGTCACTTCACCCTGGGAGGTGAACTTGATGGCATTGTTCACCAAATTCAGCACCACCTGCCGCAACCGCAAGCAGTCTCCCCACACGCGGGGCAATTGTTTGGGGATATCGGCACGCCACACCAGCCCTTTGTCCTGAGCAAGTTGTCGGGCGATGACGTTGACCGGCTCCAGCACCTCGGCCATATCCAACGGTGCACAGCTCAACTGCAATTGTCCCACCTCGCTGCGGGTCAGATCCAAAACGTCACGGATCAGGCCGTCCAGGTGCTGTGCGTTGACATAGATGCGCTGTAAATCCTCACGGTGGCTATCCGTGCCCCCCACCGCGTACTGCGGTTCATGCAAAAGCAGATCACTCAGGCCGGAGATGAGGTTGAGCGGGGTGCGCAACTCGTGGCTGATCATAGAGAGAAAACGGCTTTTGAGGCGATTGGCGTCCTCGGCCATTTGCCGACGCTCTTCGGCCAGACGTTGCGCCTCCACGGCCTGCCGATACAATCTGACGCCCCGCAGGGCCGCCGCCAACTGGCGGACGATGTCGGCGCACGGTTCCAGATTGCCGGAATCAAAGGCCACGAAACCGGACGCGCCGCCCTCGATCCGCAAGGGCAACAACGCCAGACTGAAAGGCCGGTCTTCAGGATACAGGCCCGCCGGCGGAAATTCACGGCCGGGGAAACGCCGCGGCGCCTCGGACGTGGGTGCCGTTTGCACGTTCCCCCAGGCTACCGGATCATCCCCCTCCGGCTCGTAGAAGACCACGGTGGCATGTTGAATACCGATGACCGGCAGGGTTTCGGGGAGCACGGCGAAGATTTCCGCTTCGTCTTTCGCGGCGAGGAAACGGGCCGTCATGCGACCGATCTGGTCGGCGATGCCGATCTGACGCAGCAAATGGCGCGTGTTTTGTTCATGGGCAACCTCGTCAATCACAAGCCGGGCCTGATCCACAAGGGTTGCAGCGTAACGGTGCGCTTCGGGGAAAGCGGTGGTGTCCACAAGCAGAGGGACGTTATCCCGCAGCAGCGAGATGGCCGTCTGCCAGGCATGCGGATCTCCACCAAAGGCGATGACCTGTTCGATCACCTGTCGCAAGGTAGTGTGCAGCATCAAGTTATCGGGGCGACACAGGTTGAACACAAAGGCTTCTACCAGCTTGCGGCACAGCGCATGCACTTCATCCGGGTTCAAACGTTGCGCATAGATGCCCATCGTGGCCGCCAACGTCTGGATGACATCCGTTATGGCCGACCGACTGCCCGGCATGCAGGCCGCACGCGGTGGTTCTGCGGTAGTGGATGGCCGCGAAACGCCGATCAGGCAGCCGCACGATTCGCGGACGATGAGCTGCGTGGGGATTTGCACCGTCTTAAAGCCCTGCACCCGCCCCTCGATATATTCCAGCAGCAACTGCACACCCTGATAGCCTTCTTCAAAGGCCGGATAGCGGACGGTGGTGAGGGGTGGGACATGGGCGGTCGCTTCGAGGCGGTCATCGAAGCCGATGACGGCGACATCCTGGGGCACACGCAGCCCGGCGCGGCTGAGCACTTGCATAGCGCCGAGGGCTGAAAGATCGTTGCTGGCGACCAAAGCGGTGAAAGGCACCTTGGAGGCGAGAATCTGTTCCATAGCCAGCCGCCCGCCGCCGGTGCTGTGCGAGCCGTAGGCAATCAGGCGCGGGTCGCTTTCCAGGCCGTATTCGGCCACGGCAGCGTGATAGGCGTTGATGCGTCGCGCGCTATCGCCATCGGTATCACGCTGATAGCCGGCGATGAAAGCGATACGCCGGTGTCCATGTTCGACCAGGTGCGCCATCGCCTGGTGGATGCCACCCTCGTTATCGGCCATGACAGTCGGTCCGTTCTCTCCCGCGCCGACGAACACGATGGGATACTGTTCGGCGACCAGGCGTTGGAGGTAGCCAGAGGTGTGCTCTGAGGTAAACCGGCCTACGATGAGCAAGCCATCCGCGTTCCACGGCCCGACCGGGATGAAATCCACATCGGGCAAAGGGACGGCCCAGGCCGGACGCGGCCTTTCCTGTCCGATGCCCAGGTCTACACTACAGGAAAGCAACAGGTTGCAGTTCAAATCGCGCGCGGCGGCCCGCGTTCCCTGATAGACCGGCCCCAAGAACGTGTCGAGCGTCCCGGTATACACGCGCCATCCCGCCAGCACCCCGATCGTGGGGCGATTGTGTTTGTACGGTTGTCTCCCTTTCATCTCGTACATCGTCTACTTTCCTTCATCTTTTAAGACTATCACTATCGGGATGATTTGGCAAGTTGCACACGTACACATACGCACGTTTGTTGTCCTATCTCCCAAATTAAGGTACAATCGCTTTTCAACTTGAGTTTAGAGTTACATAACTTGAGTTCAGGTAAATGAACAGGGCGGCAAGAGTAACTCCTGCCGCAGAAAGGCACCTTAACACGATACGGTAGACCAAAATCAGGCGTCAGTAGCGGCGCGCGC